>OHVX01000116.1_pt1 | contig 27167 bp, 22 predicted proteins | sample 1579581 | NCBI WGS metagenome assembly OHVX01 (sample SAMEA3882536, study PRJEB24775) | human gut metagenome | biome: human-associated habitat; feature: intestine environment; material: feces | place: Netherlands | collected 2009/2010
GGATTGCGGAAAAAGGATATGTCTGCTATAAGCAGTGCGGTATTTCTTTCCAAAATCAATGAGATTCAAACTGAGATCAGAAAATTGGATGCAGATATGGAAAGACGTTCAGAAAAACTGGCACAGGCATTTATGCAATATAAAGAGGGCGAACTTTCCAAAGAAGCCTATATAGAAATGAAAGATGACCGTAATAACTGGAAAGTGTTCTGTGAAGAGAGGAAGAAGTCTCTGGAGCAGACTATACGTAAACTGGAAAAACAGCAGAAAAAAGAAGCCAGATTTTTACGAAGTCTGTTGGAACTGGATGGGACAACCAGAATCAATGCGGAACTTGCGGAGAGCCTGATTGAAAGTATGTATCTATATGGTGATAACAGACTGGAAATCAACTTCGGGTTTAAGGGGGCGGTAGAATATGAGTAATCAGAAACTGATTATTGGATATTACCGTCTTTCCATGGAAGATGATTCAGAGGGAGAAAGCAACAGCATTATCAATCAGAGAAAACTGGTAAAAGATTATATTTCCAATATTCCGGAACTGGCTTCTATGCCATTTCAGGAGTTCTACGACGATGGATATTCTGGTTCTAGTATGGAGCGTCCGGCAATTAAACAGGTTTTGGAGCTTGCCAGAGAGAATAAAGTGCAGTGCATTGTGGTAAAAGATTTTTCACGTTTTGCCAGAAACTATATTGAGATGGGAACTTATCTGGAGCAGATTTTTCCATTCCTGGGAGTACGATTCATTTCTATCTCAGACCGATATGATTCTAAAGATTATAAAGGAAAGAGTTCAGACATCGAAGTACAGTTTAAAGGATTGATCGCAGACTTCTATGTGAAAGATCAGTCTGTAAAGGTAAAGGCAGCAGTCAACACCAGACGGGGAAAAGGTGAGTATTGTTGTGGTTCTGCACCTTATGGGTATCGAATCAATCCAGAAAATAAGAAAGAACTGGTGATTGTAGAGGACGAAGCGGAAGTGATTCGCAGAGTATTTGAACTGACCAATCAGCGATATTCAAAGATGGAGATTTGTCGGTTGTTTAATGAAGAGGGGGTACTGACTCCCTTGCAGTCCATGAGCAGACGACAGAAATCAGACAGCAAGAAAGCTGCATCAAGAGGACTGCAGTGGACGAGTGATATGATACGGAAGATTGTGGATGATAAAACTTATATAGGCTGTATGGTCTATGGAAAAACAAAGATTCCAGATCCCGGAACTGGGAAAGAAGTACCGGTACCGAGAAATCAGTGGAAAGTGATGGAAAATCATCACGAGCCGATTGTATCAAAAGAAGTTTTTGAAAAAGCACAGTCCCTGCAGATCAGATACACCAAGAAAAGCAAATTTGACAGGGAAACAACACTGTTAGGTGGCTATGTGAAGTGTGGAAATTGTCGCAGAAGCCTGACTTCAAGCAGTCCGGTTCATGGTCATATCCTTTATAGCTGTGCTTACAGTAAAGGAAAAGAAGATACAGGATGTTTCGCCGGGAAAGCGGATAACAAAATGCTGGAGCATATCGTACTGGCAGAAATAAAGGCTTACTTACGTCAGAATATCAGCCAAGAACAGATGCAGCAATCCATGAGAAAACAGCATGAGGACAGTATAGAAGCCTATAAGACGGAAAGTGCAGACTGTGAAAAACGTCAGGAGCAGATAAAGATTCAGAACCGCCAGAACTATGAGAAGTATCACGAGGGACAGATGAACCAGAAACAGTTCATGGAAGCCAAGAAGCAGTTGGAAGAAGAAAGAGAACGACTGCAGAAACGTGTACAGGAACTGGATGAGTTGATAAACGACGAGAAAGAAATCCTGATGAAAAAGAATGTTCCGGTGGAGCAGATGTTGAAGTATTTAGGCTATGAGAAGTTGACACGAGAAATGCTGGAAGAATATGTGTCCGGAATATATGTGTATGATGATGGGAGAGTGGAGGTGGAATGGAAATCACTGGCTTGATTTGTAACAATAATGTAACGTCCACTACTACTGAACTTGTAGCAATGACGTTACATCCTCCCCACCTACTTTGTGACAATTATATAACGTCCTCTATACAGAAATATGCGGTTTTAAGCCATTTTCTTGGCAAAAAAGCCGCATATTTTTTGTAGCAATGACTTGACATCCTCGGGGGCACTTTGTTTGGGGAATAGTTTTCCAAAATGAAAATGTTGTAGGTATGAGGAAAACATGTTATGGTATGTATACAATGCGTAAAGAGGAGCAGAAAAAATGAAGTACGAACATATCACAGAGGGCCGTTTCATAGATCGTCCTAATCGGTTTATTGCACATGTGGAGATCAATGGGCAGGTGGAAACGGTTCATGTAAAGAATACAGGCAGGTGCAGGGAGCTTCTGGTCCCGGGTACACAGGTTTTTCTGGAAAAGAGCAGCAATCCGGCGAGAAAGACAGCCTATGATCTGATCTGCGTAAATAAAAAGGGCAGGGGCCTGATCAATATGGATTCTCAGATTCCCAATAAAGCAGCACTGGAGTGGGTAAAGGCAGGACATCTTTTTCCGGAAAAGGTTCAGGTAACGCCGGAGAAGACCTATGGAAATTCCAGATTTGATCTTTACGTCTGTTCAGAGAAACGTAAGGCTTTTATAGAAGTGAAAGGTGTCACTCTGGAATCTGACAATATAGCACGATTTCCTGATGCACCTACAGAAAGAGGTGTGAAGCATCTGAAAGAGCTGATCCATTGTATGCAGGAAGGATACGAAGCCTATCTGCTTCTGGTGATCCAGATGAAGGGAGTTGACAGGTTTGAGCCCAACTGGGAGACTCATCGGGAATTTGGAGAAACATTACAGGAAGCGGAAAGGGCAGGAGTGCATATTCTGGCCTATGACTGCCTGGTAGAACCTGACAGAATGGAAATTCAGGATCCGGTACCTGTATGCCTTGCTTCTGACTGGAAATAAAAAAGTATTCCCGCAATCAGCAGGTCCTATTCAAAAATTGCGATGACTGCCAATGCTTTTGAAGAAGACCGTAAAAAGGCAATCAAAGCGGGTATGAACGCTCATATTGCCAAACCAATCAGCGCAGATATAATTCTGGAAAATCTGGAGAGAATGCGCCAAAACAGAAAGTATTTTAATGAACCTGCTGAGAAGAGTTAAAAACTTTTCAGCAGGTTTTAATTTATCCAAAAAATTACATGCATACTGTCAGAAGTGCTAGTGTAAATATCTGAGCGTTCACGTATAATGTAGATAAACAAAAAATCTTCTCACAAAATTAAGTAAAAAAGAGTCCGAGGAGTACATTAAAAAAGAAAGGAGATGTTTGTATGAGTAAAAAAATGAGGTTGTGGATGGCAGGAACAGTAGGAGTCTTAATGGCAGGCTTTATGAGCGTAAGTGTTTATGCCCTTGAAGAAAAGGATGTTATTGGAACCTGGTATGTAAATGAGCTTTCTATGGGCGAAGGTGCATCCTTTCATCCGGGGGCAATGGGAATGGAAGTGACCGTGGACATTAAAGAAGACGGTAAAATGGAAACAACAAGTTCTGTTTATGGGGAAGAGCCTGAAGTAGATGAATCAGAGTGGAAAATAGAAAATGATAAAATTCTGATGACTCATAATGATCAGACAGAAGAATGTGAGTACAAGGACGGTAAGATAACCTTAACAGCAGATGGAACGACAATGATCCTGAGTCAGGAAAAGGAAGAGTATGAGCCTTATGTACCGGGCAAACCGGTAGAAAATCCAACTATGAAGGATTTTGAAGGAGAATGGAGCTGTACTCTGATGGAAGCATTTGGAATGCAGATGCCGGTTAATGCTGACTTTACAGGATTTGAAATGAGTATGTCTGTGGAAGACGGAAAGGCTGAAATTATCTTAATAGAGAGCGGAGAAGAGACAAAAGTAGAACTTCAGGGCGACGTGGAAGGAAACGCACTGGTATTAAAGGCTGTAACAGAGGATGAGGCAGGAACTATGTTTTTCAGTCTTGATAATATGAAGTTCAATTTACTGGATGATGGAAAACTGTGTTTGATAGCAGAAGATGATGCAGAGGAATCTGATGACGGCGAAGAAGCAGATGATTCTGAAACAGGTGAAGTTGATTTTTCCGTAAAGACATATTTTGAAAAAATAATTGTTACAGAATAAGGTAAAATACTGCCGCACCATTCCGGTGCGGCAGTATGGGATTTCAGATAAAAAAGGAGGATAGGGTATGGGATTATTTGATAAGAAAATCTGTGACATCTGCGGGGAGAAAATTGGTTTATTGGGAAATCGAAAACTGGATGACGGAAATCTGTGTAAGGATTGTGCGAAAAAATTATCACCATGGTTTGAGGAGCGGCGGCACAGTACAGTAGAGGATATCAAACGTCAGCTGGAATATCGTGAAAAAAACAAAAAAGCGGTAATGGACTTTTGTATAACCCGTCAGATCAATACCAGAAATTACAATGTTTTTATTGATGATAATAAGGGGAATTTTACTGTTGCGCGGAAACTGGATGTCAATGAAAACCCGGACATAGTTCCTTTATCAGCCATTGTACAGTGCAGAGTTGATGTAGACCAACAGCAGCAAGAGGAAACATATACAAAGGATGGAGAAACTGTAAGTTATCAGCCACCGGTATATAAATATGAATTTGATTATACCATGCGTATTAAAGTGAGAACTCAGTGGTTTGATGATATGGATTTTCGCCTGAATACTTTCTCTATAAGCAGTGATAACAGAAGGGAATTGATGGAAGTGGAGCAGACTGCTTATCAGATTATTGCGGCACTGACACCAAATGCAGCCGAGATGCAGTCTGGAATGTCAGGAATGAACATGAATGGAGAAATGCAGTCTGGGATGCCAGGAATGAACATGAATGGAGGAATGCAGTCTGGAATGCCGGGAATGAACATGAATGGAGGAATGCAGTCTGGGATGCTAGGAATGAACATGAATGGAGGAATGCAGTCCGGAATGCCGGGAATGAACATGAACGGAGGAATGCAGTCCGGAATGCCGGGAATGAACATGAACGGAGGAATGCAGCCTGGGATGTCAGGAATGAATATGAACGGAGGAATGCAGCCCGGGATGTCAGGAATGAATATGAACGGAGGAATGCAGCCCGGGATGTCGGGAATGAACATGAACGGAGGAATGCAGCCAGGAATGTCAGGAATGAACATGAACGGAGGAATGCAATCCGGAATGTCAGGGATGCAGCAGAACAGCAGTTCGTGGAGATGCCAGTGTGGTGCAGAGAATACCGGAAGGTTTTGTGAATACTGTGGTCAGCCAAGACCGTTTTAAGCAATGGGAAACAGAGTGGACAGGATTGTTCACTCTGTTTGTGATAAAAACTCTGAAAATAGATGATTCTTCTGAAAACTATATGATAAAATGGTGCTTTATAGTATAATTATTACAAAAATGGATTAGAGCGTATTTGAAAAATCATTCCTGCAAATTGTGACGCACATCTTGCGTAAAGCATTTTTCAAACCCGCTCCGGTAAGAGAGGAACTTTCATGACATACAGTAAAAAGAGGACTCTGTCATATGGAGTGATTCTGATAAGTGTGTTGCTGGCTTATTTCTGCAGGCAGGTGAGAACGGAAAATGTTTTTATGAGAAATCTGGCAGATCAGTGTCGTAGCTGTATTTATCTGGGAATGTACTGTGCCTGGGTGATTTATCTGAGAAAACATGTAGTACATAAAAAAACGCGCAGATGCCTGACTGCAATTGGCTGTCTGATGGTATTCTGGTTCTTTGTGCGGACAGTAAAATTTCATATTTTTCATGATCCTCTTGGAGAACATATCTGCTGGTATCTATATTATATTCCCATGATTCTGATTCCGGTTCTGGGTTTGGCAGCAGCAATGTTTTTGGGCGAAAAGGAGGAAGAGAAAACGGTCAGAAAGATTATAATTTTGCTGACCGTTGCAGCGATATTGATCGTAAGTGTTTTTACAAATGATTTGCATCAGCTGGTATTTCGTTTTTCCAAACAGCCCCCATTTTCGGATAAACATTACAGTTATGGTATTGTTTTTATGGTGATTCAGGGATGGATCTTGATCTGTCTGACAGGGATGGAAATCATTCTGATCAGAAAAAGCAGAATTCCGGGAAAGAAACAGTTCTGGCTGCCAGTGATTCCGGGAATATTGCTTCTGGGATGGAATATCGGAAATATACTCCGCCTGCCTTTCATCAAAATCATTGCAGGGGATATGACGGCAGTGTGCTGCCTTTTAATGGCAGCAATTTTTCAGGGTTGTATATTATGTGGATTGATACAGACCAATAATCGATATTTTGAATTATTCCAGACTTCCGGAGGACTGGATGCAGAGATTACGGATCATTCTTTTCAGCGCTATTATCATTCCGGTGATTTTCCCGAGCTGTCGCCTGAACTGCGTAGAATCATAATAGACAGATCATCAGTACAGGAACAGGGAATCCGGATCAACCATATTCCTATAATGGGAGGACATTTGTTTTGGTCAGAGGATATTTCGGTACTGCTGGATCAGTATCAGGATATTCGGGAACAGCAGGAGGAACTGACTGCCAGAAACCGTCTGTTACAGAAAGCTTATCAGAAAGAGGCTGAGCGGAGAAAGACAGAAGAACAGACCCGTCTGTTAAATATGATACAGAATCAGACAGCCGGTCAGCTGGAATTGCTGTCACAGTTTATGGATGAGCTGGAACGGACAGAATCAAGGGAACAATATGATCGGATTCTCGGTAAAATTGTAGTTGTTGGCACATATTTGAAGCGGAGAAAGAATCTGGTGCTGACACAATATACATCAGATGGAAATCTGCTTATAATGGAAGATCTCAGACAAAGCCTGGCAGAATCCTGTGACAGCTTAAAATTATGCAGGATCCGGGCTGCTTACTACGTGGAAAATGTGGATGTGCGGCTGAATGCAGATGATATACTAAAATGCTATGACACCTTTGAATGGCTTGTGGAACGATTGGTTGATACCATGCAGTCTGTTTTTTACCGTGTGTCGCAGATTGATGATGCCTTGCGGGTTTCAGTTCATATTGTATCAGAGGCGGATCTGCGTGGATTCATATCGGAAAGGCCGGAATTAAAAGTGCAGCAGGAAGATGAAAACGAATGGTTTATCAGATGTATCGTCTTCAGAAAGAGAGGCGGAAGATGATCAGTTTTGTGGAATGCAGTATGGCAATACAGAATGTTCTGATGATTCTTCTTGAAATCTGCATGATTCTGGAATTAATCCTCCTGCTGGTAAGAATCACCTGCTTTTCCGGGAAAAAGAAAATCGTAACGGTAGTGGCTGTCTTTGTAGTTTCCTTCATGTTCATGGGCGCTCTGATGAATGATCACAGATATTGCCTGGGAGAAAGTTCCTATCAGCCAATGCTTCAGGGTTATCCGGTCAGTGTTTTAATGACGGTGGTTATAGGATTATTGCTTTATCTTTGCTGGGTAATCCGGAGCGAGAGACGCAGATATAATCATTCCCTGTCTTACTGGTCCGTGAATGAAGCTGTGAATGATGTTCCATGTGGGGTCTGTTTTTCGGATCCTCTTGGAAGGATTGTTTTGTGTAATACCAAGATGCAGGAGCTGAGCAGAATCATGACAGGTTCTTATCTGCAGGATTACGAGGCATTAAGGAAAGCAATGAATGGGAGACCTGAATCGGAAGGTTTTCGCAGATTGAGCAAAGACAGTAATGTGTTTTATTTTCCTGATGGTTCCGTCTGGATGTTTCAGGAATATAGTCTGCAGGAGCCGGATTGTGCAGGATATCTGCAGACAGTGGCAGTTAATGTATCAGAAATTTATTACAATGGTGAAAAGATCAGGGCAAACAATGAAAAGCTGGAAATCCTGAATCATAAGCTGGAGGAAATGTACGAAAAAATCGGAGATAAAATCAGAGAGCAGGAGACGCTTGTCATGAAAATGCAGGTTCATGACAATTTTGGACGAAGCCTTCTGTCAATACGCAGAATATTGGAAAGGAAAGAAGATCCGGATAAAATGGATAAACAGTTGTCTGTATTGAAACATCTGGTTTATATTCTTACCGGTTCTGCTGTTGAGAGTATGGAAGAAGTATATAAGGATACGATCAGACATGCAGAAGAGCTTGGAATTTATGTTCAGATCAGCGGAAATTTACCTCAGTATCCCTCCTACAGGCTGCTCACAGACAGAGCAATCCGTGAATGTGTGACAAACTGTGCCAGACATGCCCATGGCAGTACTGTTTGGGTGAAGATAGACAAAAATGCAGATGAATATACTGTTCAGATTACCAATGATGGAGAGGTGCCTGACAAAAATGCGGAAGAAGGCGGTGGTTTATCTGCACTGAAAAAGGCAGCTGAATCAGGAAAATGCAGGATGCAGGTTTCTTTTTCCCCTGAGTTTTGTCTGATATTGAAAATGCCACTGACAGAAAGGATGGGATTCGATGGTACGGATACTGATAGTAGAAGATCAGAAGATCATGCAGAAGTATTTTGAATATATTATTATGCAGGAGCCGGAATTCCGACATGTCCAGACAGTTTCAGATGCACGTGAAGCTGTAAAAATCTGTGATTATTCGGCAATTGATCTTGTGATCATGGATGTGCAGACGTTTCATAATCATGATGGACTCAGTGCCGGAAAAGTGATCAGGGAGAAGTATCCCTATACAAAGGTATTGATCGTTACTTCCCTGATCGATCCCAAGGTGCTGGAAAGGGCAAAAAGTGGATGTGCAGACAGTCTCTGGTATAAGGATCACGGGGAAGAGGAAATACGGAGTGTGATCCACAGAACCTTAAATGGTGAGCATGTATTTCCGGATATGACGCCGAAGGTGGAGCTTAACTGGATCACAAGCGGTGATATCAGTCCCAGGCAGCTTGAGATGCTTCGCCTGTATATCCGTGGAATGTCATATTCAGAGATTGCGCGGGAAATGAAATGCTCTACCTCCGGGGTGAGATGGAATTTTCAGGAAATGATCGCCAGGGCAGGATACAGCTGTAAAGAAGATTTGATAGCGGCTGCACTGGAAAGTAAACTGATCGTAACTACGTTAAAATAGCAAGCTGATAAACTGCGAAGTTATTCTGTTATGAGCAGAAAGCGAAGCGGAGTGCAAATATCCGTTTGATAAGAAGGGAGATGAGAGTATGAAAAAATATTCGATTGCTGTATGTGTTTGTGCGGTACTGTTTTCTGTTGGTATCCATGGCGGAGGTATGAGAGAAGTATTTGCCAGAGCACCTGGGGCAGATGAGAATCTGGCAATTCTGCAGGACATTATCAGGGAAAATGAATGTCAGGCCGGAATGGCATTTCTGGGATATACCTATGAAGGTGCAGAGGCAGCAGAGATACTTGAATATACCAGACAGGGAGAAGTGGCAGCTGCGTATCCTTTTTTACAGGATGGAACAGTGGTTGATGCAGGGGGATATGAAATTTATGCTGTTGTCCCGGGGGATGATTGCAGGGTCAGCGTTTATCCGGCTCAGCCTACGGAAGAAGGGGAATATCTGGATGATCTGAACTCTCCATACTATAGGGGACAGGAGAATGAAATCATTATCCTGCGCTGCAATGTGAGTGAGATTCATTCCAATGTGATGGTTTCTGTACAGAAGCAGAATATGAGTGTGCAATACCATCCTATGGTGTCGTTAAAGGATGGACATCTTGCAGCAGAAACCCACTGCTATGATTTCTCCATATATTATAATTGGGATGAGTATGATCCGGAATATAATCCGGTGTATGAGTCAGAGTACGATCCAGAGTATAATCCGGAGTATGGTTCAGCATTGAATATAAAGATTGCCAGAGGACAGCTTTCTGAGACAGATGAAGTCAGCTATTACCTTGGTCTTGGTATGTCTCTGTGGTATACAGGCACTGAGGAGTACATTGAAGGAAGAAATTGTCCGGTATTTGTTCTGGGAACGGATCATGAGGATCATTTTACAAAAGAACATTATTATGCAGTAGGAGACAATGTGGTTTATTATTATGATCCGTCAGGTGATGCATGGCTTCTGCTGGGGGCAGGCTGACAGAAGCTTCACCAATATATCATAGAATTTTGATTAATCAGAGAAAGAGGAAACAGACATGAATGATTTTTTGACAGAAAAAAATAAAAAAGCAGGGGTGTTGGGAAAACTGAAGTGGGTTCTTTGTGGCTTCTGCATGCTTTTATCCCTGGGAGCTATTGGTGCATCGGAGAAGTATATTGGTGAAGGACGCTGGGGAATGGCAGCAACAGAGATTCTGCTCTGTTTGTTATTTTTATATCCGACTTTCAGGGAAGTTCAGAAAGCATTACGGAAGAAAAAAGCCAGGGAAATTGCCTGCTGGTTTGAATCTTATGCCCAGAATACGGTCTCATTTGAGAAACTTGAGCAGGAGCTGGGAAAAGGTGCAGTAAAAAAACTGGAAAAATTTATTGCCAGGGGATATATCCGGAATATCCAGATAGACAGAGAAGGAAATTATATTATGATTACTGCACCAAACAGACGTGTAAATGAAAAGATTTATATTACAGTTACCTGTACCAGCTGCGGTGCAAAGAATCAGGTAATAAAAGGACGTCTGAGCAATTGTGAATATTGCGGACAGCGTCTTAACTCATGATACAAGTACTGTGAGAGAGGATTATCAGGAGTGTTCATAAAAACGAGAATGAATTTTGGCTAAGTTACTGTGAATGGAGTGAACAGTAACACTATTCCATCGCCGAAGGCGATTTCTAAAGATTTGAGTTTGAGAGCGTAACTGTGTGAAGGCGTTAAATCGTCATGGTTGCTATAGAATATGGTATATTGTATACAATTTGCTAATTTCATATCTTTTACAGTACAAATATCTGCACTTCATAGAATTTTAGGATGAAATCATAGAAGAAATTTATAAAATTTGCTAATAAAACTGGATAAAATGTGCATTTTATGTTACATTTAATAAGGTATATGTATTGAACTTATTTATCTGGTTTTATTGGCCCTTTTTTGAGTGCAGAGATGGAGGGAACGGATAAGAACAGATATCATAAGGATAAAATTTTATCGTGAGGAAGGTGAGCAATTGGAAAACTATACTAAGTACAAACTGAAAAGCAGTGATGAACTTGCATCAGTGCTTGACGGTAAGGACAACCTGTTTGTGATTGCCTGCAACAAATGTTTCAAAGAATTTGAAACTGTTGACGAACCGGATTGTGACGAATTTCTGAAATTCGCTGCAGATCAGGGAAAAAATGTTACAGGCAGTGCAAAATTTGATTTCTTATGCAACAAGATGCACACAGAAAGAAAATTACAGGATCTGATTCCGGAAGGTACAGAGAATGTAGTAGTAATTTCCTGTGGCCTTGGTATTCAGACCGTTGCGGATCTGGCAGGTAAGCCGGTAGTTGCTGCAAGCAACACCCTTAACTACAGAGGTCATCATGGCATGGCACTTACCAAGAAGAGCTGTGACGCATGTGCGCAGTGTTATCTGAACATTACCGGAGGTGTCTGTCCGATCGTTGACTGTTCAAAGAGTCTTGTCAATGGACAGTGCGGTGGAGCAAAGAATGGAAAATGCGAAGTAGATCCGAATAAAGACTGTGCATGGGAGAAGATTTACCAGAGACTTGCAAAACAGGGACGTCTGGAAGAATTCTTAAACCAGCCTGTACAGGTTCGTGATTTCTCCAAAGTTAATTTCAAAGTGATCAACGACTATGTGAAGTCCATTAGAGAAGAAAGACTGGACGGATATTACGGCGGTGTTCATCCGTCAGAACGCAAGGAATTCAGTGAGCATATCGCTCTGAAGAAATTCCCGGATCCGAAGACAGTTGTAATCTCCATGTCACAGCATCTGGGCGCACCGGCCAATCCGATCGTTCAGGTTGGTGACACTGTAAAAGTTGGTCAGAAGATCGGTGAAGCTGCCGGATTTATCAGTGCTCCGGTACATTCCAGCGTAAGCGGAACCGTAGTTGCTGTTGAACCGCGTATGCATGGCACACGCGGAAGCGAAGTGATGGCTGTTGTCATTGAATCGGATGGAAAAAATACTCTGCACGAATCCGTACAGCCACATGGTGATCTTGACAATCTTACTCCGGATGAGATCATTGATATCATCCGTGAAGCCGGAATCGTTGGTATGGGCGGTGCAGGTTTCCCGACCTGTGTCAAACTTAAACCTGCCAAACCGGTAGATACCATCCTTCTCAACGGATGTGAATGTGAGCCTCTGTTAACAGCAGACCACAGAGTACTCCTTGAGTATGCAGATGACATTATTTTTGGTCTGAAAGCAGTCCTCAAGACAACAGGTGCCGAAAAAGGTATCATCGTTATCGAGGATAATAAGCCGGATGCCATTGAATTAATGCAGAAAAAAGTTGCTGACATCGGAAACATGGAAGTATTTGTTGCAAAAACCAAATACCCGCAGGGTGCTGAGAAAACTCTCATCAAGCGCGTTATGGGAAGAATTGTTCCAAGCGGCGGTCTTCCGGCAGATGTCGGCGTTGTTGTAGATAATATCAGTACAGTAAAAGCAATCTCCGATGCGATCCAGACAGGAATGCCTCTGGTTGAGCGTGTTGCTACAGTAACAGGCGAGAAGATCAAGAATCCTGGAAACTTCGTTATCAAGATCGGTACAAGCGTAAGAGAGCTGATCGATTACTGCGGCGGATTTACAGATGACGATGTTCTGGTTAAGATGGGCGGACCAATGATGGGATTCCCTCTGAACACACTGGATGTACCGATGATGAAAGGCTCCAATGGTATTATTGCCGTTGAACCGGATGAGACAAAAGAACAGCCGTGTATCAAGTGCGGACGCTGCGTAGATGTATGTCCGATGGAACTTTCACCTCTGTATTTCGTGAAATATGCGAAAGATGAGAACTGGCAGGGCATGAAAGACATGAACGTTATGGATTGTGTTGAGTGCAGATGCTGTCAGTATATCTGTTCTTCCAAGATTCCGATCATTAACAGTATCAAAGCCGGAAAAAATGCAGTAAGGGGGATGAAGTAATATGTTGATTACCCAGTTAAAAGCAAAAGAAGCGATTACATCACTGACAGCCGGAAAGAAAGTTTTCATTATCAACTGTCATGGATGTAAGGAAGTTCGTTTTCCGGAAAAAGAAGCTGCCCGACTTCAGAAGGAACTTGCAGCTGAAGGAAATGTGACAGGAATCATGACAACTGATTACATCTGTAATCCGGAAAATATGGAATTACGTCTTAAGAAACATATGAGCAAGATCCAGGAAGCAGATCTGGTTCTGGTATTCTCCTGCGGTGTTGGTGTACAGACCGTTTCAGAATATCTGGAAGACAAGATGGTCTGTGCAGCCTGCGATACATACCCGGTACCTGGTTTCCAGGGCGTGACACCGTTAGAGTACAAATGTGACCAGTGCGGTGAATGCTACCTGAACCTGACAGGCGGAATCTGCCCGATCACAGCATGTTCAAAGAGCCTTGTGAACGGCCAGTGCGGTGGTTCCAAGAACGGTAAATGTGAAGTGGACAGCGAGATGGAATGTGGATGGGAACGCATCTACAGACGTCTGAAAGAAATCGGACGCCTTGACGCGCTGAAATGTCCGACACAGATTCATAACTTTGCAACAGACGATGAATTAAAATAGATTATAATGATTGGAGCAATGTACAATGAAAATGAAAGAATTATTCGACCGTGGTGAATTTGTAGTTTCTGCAGAAGTAGGACCGCCAAAAGGAATCCACGTAGATGAACTGGTAGAAGAAGCAAAAACATACCTCAAGGATGTTCATGCAGTTAACGTAACTGATAACCAGTCTTCTGTTATGCGTCTTGGATCTCTTGCAATGTGTAAAGTTCTCAAGGATGCAGGCATGAATCCGATCTTCCAGCTGGCATGCCGTGACAGAAACCGTATCGCTCTGGAGTCTGATCTTCTCAGCGCTGCAATGCTGGGTATTGACAACATCCTCTGCCTTACAGGTGACCATACAAAGATGGGTGACCACCCACAGGCAAAACCTGTATTCGACCTTGACTCCGTATCCCTTCTTCACACAGTGAAGCTTCTGGAATCCGGTGTGGATCTTGGCGGAAACGAACTGGTTGGTGAGCCGCCAAAATTCTCCAAGGGTGCTGTTGTATCTCCATGCAGCGATTCCGTTGACGCACAGCTTGCAAAAATGGAAAGAAAAGTAGCTGCAGGTGCAGAATACTTCCAGACACAGGCAGTATTTGAGCCGGAGAAATTCATCAAATTCATGGAAAAAGCAAAACAGTTCGGAAAACCTGTACAGGTTGGTATCATCATTCCGAAGTCCGCTGGAATGGCTAAATTCATGAACAACAACGTTGCCGGCATTCATGTTCCGGACGAAATGCTCGAGGAACTGAAAGCAGACAAAGAAAAGACAAAAGCAGGTATCACAGGTGTTGAGATCGCTGCACGTATTATCAAAGAGTGCAAGCCATACTGTCAGGGTGTACATATCATGGCACTTGGATGGGAATCCAAGATCCCGGATCTGCTGAAACTGGCTGAGATCTAAGAAAATAAAACTCTGAGCTGTAAATAGTAACATCATTACAGAACAGTACTGCAAATAATTAAAAAAGCTGTCTGGATTCCGGATGTATTTGCATCCGGAACAGACAGCTTTTGTTGTATCAGCATCTAACCCTTAACCGCACCTGCGGAAACACCTTCTACAATGAATCTGGAAAGAAGAATGTAGACAATGATGACCGGGAAGATGGAAAAGGCGATCATTACATACACCTGTCCCATGTCAAACTTCAGGAAGTCTGCACTTCGAAGCTGTGCGATCAGTACAGGAAGTGTTTTCTTTTTATCTGAGTGAAGGACCAGCGCCGGAATGAAGTAATTATTCCAGCTCTGTACAAAGGTAAAAATTGCCTGCACAGCGATAGCCGGTTTCATAAGCGGGAATACGATTTTGTTAAAGGTATTAAATTCACCGGAACCGTCAATACGTGCTGCTTCCACAAGCTCCAGAGGAAGGTTGCTTTCCATGTACTGTTTCATATAGAAGAAAGTAACAGGAGCAGCAATACTTGGAACGATTAGTGGGACAAAGGAGTCGTCCAGACCTATTTTTCCCAACAGCTGAAGGAATCCAAGAGCAGTTACCTGAGTTGGGATCATCATGACTGCAAGGATAAATGTAAACATAAATTTTTTTGCTTTAAAATTGTATGCATGGATAGCGTAAGCAGTCATTGTTGAAAAATAGGTACATAAAACAGCGGAGCAGGTAGCAATGAAAATACTGTTGAACATACCATTCCATACAGGGAGTGTTCCTGCGAGAAGATTTTTCCAGTTCTCAATGAGATGTCCTCCGGGAATGGCTGTGAATCCCTTTTTCAGTGCGCCATTAGATCTGGTGGCATTGATAAACAGTACATAAAACCAGAACAGGCAGAAGAAGGAAATGATGATCAGTACGATATAGGCAAGAGTACGCTGACCTTTCATGCTCATTCCTTTTTTATTTTTGGAGTTTTTTTCATTCATTCTTCTCACCTCCATCAGTCTTTTATCTTGTTAAAGCGGAATACGATCAGGCTGAGCACTCCTGTGATAATGAACAGGAATACGGATAATGCACCACCCATTCCGTAGTTCTTGCTGAACAGATGCTTGTTCAGGAACATGATCAGTGTCATAGTGGAACGCATGGGGTCGCCGGTTCCGTTTGTCAGGATCTGAGGTACATCGAACATCTGCATGCCGCCGATCAGGGATGTGATCATAACATAGATCAGGATTGGACGAAGGAGTGGAAGAGTGATCTTTCTGAAAATCTGTGAGGAAGTTGCACCGTCTACTTCAGCTGCCTCGTAAAGCGAGGAGTCAATTCCCATCATACCTGCCATAAGAAGAATAGTTGTATTTCCGAACCACATCAGGAAGTTCAGGACTGCAACAAGGGTTCTGGCACTCCAGGCATGGCTGAAAAAGGAATATGCCTGTTTCAGTATTCCTGACTGCATCAGCATTGCATTGATGGGACCGCCGTCTGCAAATAAGGTAAAGAATAACATTGCAAAGGCGGATGCCATGATCAGGTTTGGCAGATAAATAACTGTTTTGAAGAAGCGCTGTCCCTTAAGCCGGAGGCTTGGATTGGAGAACCAGGCAGCCAGGAGCAGGGAAACCAGGATCTGTGGGATAAATCCCATTACCCACATGATCATTGTGTTTTTAAAATAAATCCAGATATCGCCACCCTGAAAGAGCTTTGCATAATTGGCAAGTCCCACAAAATTCGGTCCTATCTGCGTTAATCCAGATCTGTAATTTTCAAAGAAACTGTTATAAATTGTACTGATAAGCGGAACGAGCTGGAATATGAGATATACTACTACAAATGGTATCAGGAAGATATATCCCCATTTGTTATAGCTGACCGCTTTATGGTTATTATTCTTTGCCATTATCTTCCTCCATAGTCTGCTGTAATCCAAAGTGTGCCTGCCTGATGGTCAGGCAGGCACACAGGTTTCAATGTTTGATTAATAGGAAAGTTCCGGATATTTTTCTACAACTGCCTTATAGAACAGGTCGAGAGCTTCATCATAAGATGCGTTGCCTTCGAAGTAGTTCTTCATGGCATTCTGGAATTCTTCATTGCAGCCCTGATCATAGATACTCATGTTACTCAGATCAATCTTATCAGCGCCTGCACAGAACATAGCCAGAGGATTCTGTCCACCAAGAACTGCATCGCCGTAGCTTTCATCTTTAGCCATTTCTTCCATGGCAGGTTTATTGTTTACGAAGTCATTATCAGCAGTAACGATTTCTTTCATAACGTCAACGTTAGTTGTCATCGTTCTCATGATATCAGCAACCAGTGTGGGATTGTCTGTGCCTGCAGCTGCTGTGATCCATGTTCCGCCCCAGTAGAAGCCCTGTGGCCCTTCTGTTGCAGCCCAGCCGCCATCTTTACCAACTGAACCATCCTGGTCAGCGCTCATGGAGAAGTCGATGAACCATGCAGGTCCGAAATATGAGAATACATTGCTGTCTTTGAAGAAGCCCTTGCTCCAGTCATCACTCCACAATTCATAGGTAGCTGTTTCTCCGGCATCAACCATTTCCTTGGACATATCTACCCAGTTTTTGATATTGTCATCAACAGTGATCTTTCCGTCAACAACCCATGGGGAAGTTACATTATTAGAGAATACACGGTAGGCATCATTTACAGTGGAAGTCATCTGATAGCCTTTTTCCTTCAGCTCTTCAGCTGTTGCCTTAAATGTATCCCAGTCTGCAACTTTCTTCTGAACCTCTGCCGGATCATCGCTTCCGAATACTTCTTTTGCAATATCTCTTCTGTAGATCATAGCACCCGGGCAGCCCTGCCAGGAAAGACCTTTTAAGTTGCCATCCGAATCTGTCATAACATCTTTGGTGTACTGATACTGGTCTGCAACTTCCTCATCTGTGATTCCCAGATCTGCCACAGACATTGTATAATCTGTATTTACATATTTCAGTGCATAATCGGCTTCAACAAGGAAGAGATCGATTTTGTCATCTGCTGCTGCATCAGCCTGTTTCAGAAGAGTCTCATCCAGATTATTCTGATATGCATTGTCATCAGAAGGAGTAATGTTCCATACAACATCAACATCTCCGATCTTGCCATGAGTTCCGTCAACTTCTTCATATCCGGGATAGTGGTCAGTCAGACGGGATTTGAATTCTTCATTCCAGCAATAAATGTTTAAAACTTTACCTTCGTCAGCGGCTGCATCTTCAGCCCATGTTGGAACTGCTGTAAGACCGGCAAGCATAGCTGCTGTTAATGTAATTGCCATAGCTTTTCTCTTCATCATGTTATTACCTCCTTGTGATAATTGTTTTGGGTTGATTGTAACTTTTCAGCAGTCCACCAACTGTGAAGATACTGAAGATTTTCTTATTTTGCCAGATTTCTGACTGATGCACCGGGGAAAAGTCTTCCATCAACGGTGAATTTATCGATGATCGTTGTTTTAGGATTTTCGATAAGATCAATCAGCTTCTGTGCGGCAAGCCGTCCAATCGTTTCTGTGTCCTGACACAGAGTTGTCAGCCGTGGCTCCAGGATGCGTGCAAAAGTAAGTCCGTCATAGCCTGCAATGGAAATATCATCTGGTATTCGAAGTCCACGTTCGTGGATTTCATTGATGCCACCCAGTGCGGAGAAGTCATCCGGATAGAGGATACAGGTAGGAGGATCTTTCAGATCCAGAAGCTCTGAAGTTGCTATTGCTGCAGCTTCTGCATCTCGATAAGGAATGACTGGCATATATTCATCAGGTATATCGATTCGTTTTTTCTGGAGAGTTCTGTAAAAACTTCCAAGTCTGTTTCGTGTGACAGAGGAATCTTCTCCGTGAATATAGGCAATCTTTCTGTGTCCCCGTTCAAGAATATAAGAGACAAGTTCTTCCATTCCCTGAATGTTGTTGGAAACAACAGCAATTCTTCCATCAAATACATGATCGATAGTGACTACCGGTATCTCGGACTGTACCAGGCGCTGTACCTCTTCTGTAAAAAAATTGATACAGGCGATCACCACTCCATCGACTCCACGGTAACGGCAGTGCTCATAATAACTGAGATGCTGACCGGAGAGGTTTCCGCTGGTAAAAGTGATGTCATATCCTCTGGATTCGGCAGTGCGTTTAAAGCTTTCCAGTACATGATTGAAATAATCATGGGTGAGGCCACTCATGGCTTCGTCTACAAAAAGTACGCCAAGATTATAACTGCGTCTGGTCTTTAGTGCTCTTGCTGAGGAATTTGGAAGATATCCCATTTCTGATGCAGTCTTCAAAATAAGCTGTCGGGTTTCTTCGCTGATATCCGAATAACCATTAAGTGCTTTGCTGACGCTTGCAACAGATACGTTACATTGTTTTGCGATGTCTTTCATGGATACCATATTATAGTCCAGCCTTTTCTGTTTTTGCTTCTAAAACGTTTTCGCAAGCTAATCGTACTTTATTTTCAGATAAAATTCAAGTATTTTTGCTATATTCGTATAATTTATCCCTGTTGCACAAAAAAGAATTTATAATAATTTATTAATTTCACAAAAAACAGGCTTTAATATAACGAAAAGTTTCGCGATGATCTTACGGAAGTTAAAATAACAGTTGTGAAATATTTTGACTGCTAAAAATGTAGTTGATTTTTTTGAAAAACTGAATTATACTGTGATAAATCCAATCTAAACTATATAATAAACATATAAATTCTGAACGTATTCGTTTTCGCAAGTCTGTTTTCGGCCTTTTCTTCACAAGTGTTTATTTATTCTTTTTAAGGAGGCTTTTCAATGAAATTCGGATATTTTGACGACAAGGCGAAAGAATATGTTATCACTACACCACATACACCATTACCCTGGATCAATTATCTGGGAAGTAATGATTTCTTTTCACTGATCTCCAACACCTGCGGAGGATATAGCTTTTATAAAGATGCAAAATTGTTGCGAATTACCAGGTACCGTTATAATAATATTCCTGCAGATTCCAACGGAAAGTATTATTATATTAATGATGACGGAGTAATCTGGAATCCGGGAACTATGCCGTCTGCAACAGAAACAGATACTTATGAATGCAGACATGGTCTTGGATACAGTCGCTTCTGTTCTTCGAAAAATAATCTAAAAGCAGAGCTTCTGGTTTTTGTGCCCTCTGATGCTTCATGTGAGATCAATTGTCTGAAACTGAAAAATAACTCTGAAACTGAAAAAAATATTTCTCTGTTCTCATACGTGGAATTTTGCCTCTGGAATGCAGTGGATGACGCATCGAACTTCCAGAGAAATTTAAGTATCGGAGAAGTGGAAGTACAGGGGAGTACGATTTATCATAAGACAGAATACAGAGAAAGAAGGAAACATTACAGTTTCTTTACAGTAAATACACAGGTGGACAATTATGATACCAACAGAGATGCTTTTCTGGGAGCAGGAAACGGGAATGCTTTTCCAGAAGCTGTATGTAAGAAAAAATGCAGTAACTCTATTGCAAGCGGATGGTATCCCATTGCTGCACATCAGATAGATCTGACTCTGCTGCCGGGAGAGGAAAAAGAATTTGTTTTTATGCTGGGATATTGTGAAAATCCGGCAGATAATAAATGGGAAGCTCCCGGAATTATCAATAAAACCTCTGCAAAAGCATTGATTGAAAGATTTAATACAATGGAAAAAGCGATGCAGGCCTTTGCAGAACTGAAAAATTACTGGGAAACATTGCTGGCACGCTTTGCAGTCGTCAGCGAGAACGAACATATTGACCGCATGGCAAATATCTGGAATCAATATCAGTGTATGGTAACCTTCAATATGTCCAGATCAGCATCTTATTACGAATCAGGAACAGGACGGGGGATGGGGTTTCGCGATTCTTGTCAGGATCTTCTGGGATTTGTGCATCTTATCCCGGAGCGGGCAAGGGAAAGGATTATTGATATAGCATCTACACAGTTTCCGGATGGAAGTGCATATCATCAGTACCAGCCGCTGACAAAACAGGGGAATCTGGATGTTGGAAGCGGATTTAATGACGACCCGTTATGGCTGATCGCAGCAGTAGCAGCATATATCAAAGAGACTGGTGATTATGGGATACTTGATGTGCAGGTACCCTTTGATTGTAAGAAGGGAACAGAGGTACCGCTTTTTGAACATCTGGAGAAATCTTTTTATTACACAGTAACCCATCTTGGTCCTCACAAACTTCCTCTGATCGGAAGGGCAGACTGGAATGACTGCCTGAATCTGAACTGTTTTTCCAGTGAACCTGGAGAATCCTTTCAGACAACAGGGCCGTCGGAAGGCCCTGTGGCAGAATCTGTATTTATTGCAGGTATGTTTGTGAAATATGGAAAAGAATTTGAGGAGCTCTGTGAGCGGACCGGGCACACAGAACTTGCAAAAGAAGCAGGGAAAGCAGTGGATGAGATGTATCAGGCAGTGCTGGATAATGGATGGGACGGAGAATGGTTCCTGCGTGCCTATGATGCACAGTCTGAAAAGGTTGGTTCAAAAGAATGCGAAGAAGGAAAGATTTTTATTGAACCACAGGGATTCTGTGTTATGGCAGGAATCGGCAAGGAAGAAGGAATAGCAGAAAAAGCTCTGGACTCTGTGAATGAATTGCTGGAAACAAAGTATGGAATAATGATCCTTCAGCCGGCTTATACAAGATACCATCTGGAACTTGGGGAAATTACTTCTTATCCGCCTGGATATAAAGAAAATGCAGGAATTTTCTGCCACAACAATCCGTGGATTTCCATTGCGGAGACTGTGCTTGGAAGAGGCAACAGGGCATTTGAGGTTTATCGTAAAATATGTCCATCTTATATTGAGGAAATCAGTGATATTCACCGGACAGAACCATATGTATATTCGCAGATGATCGCGGGAGCTGATGCACCAGGATTTGGAGAGGCAAAAAACAGTTGGCTGACAGGAACTGCAGCGTGGACATTTGTAAACCTGTCACAGGCGCTTCTTGGTATTCTGCCAGGATATGATGGTTTGATCGTAGACCCCTGCCTTCCGGAAACGTTTGGCGATTTTAAAGTGAACCGTCATTTTAGAGGGGCGGATTATCATATTGAAATCCATAAACCGAAAGGTGTGCAGAAAGGAGTCAGATGGATTGAGGTAGATGGTGAGAGGATAAATGGAAACCAGATTCCTATGGTCAATGGCAGAAACGAATACCATGTAATTGTACAGATGGGATAAGTGATAAATAAAAGTCCCCACCCATTGCTTATTGCCTGATGCAATTAAAGCAGAGGGTGGGGACTTATTTGAACAGGTTAAAGTAAAATACCTGTTTTATTTATTTTCTTCCTGAACTTCGATTTTACGAATTGTCTTGTTTTTGATTTCTTCTTTGATGGATGTAAGGAATTCACCAAGATCTTTCATTCCTTCATCACCAAGGTAACGGCTTCTTACGGAAACCTTGCCTTCTTCTTCCTCTTTGGCACCAACGATGAGCATGTATGGAACTCTTGCAAGGCGTGCTTCGCGGATCTTGTAGCCCATTTTCTCGGAACGCTGGTCAACGGAGCAGCGGATTCCGTTTTCTTTTAACTGTGCTTCCACTTTGGCGGCATAGTTGTGGAATTTCTCAGAGATCGGAATTACACGAACCTGTTCTGGGCAGAGCCAAGTCGGGAACATACCTGCATATTTCTCAATGAGCCATGCCAGTGTTCTCTCGTAGCATCCCATGGATGTACGATGAATGATGTATGGACGCTGTTTTTCACCGTTTTCATCGATATAATACATGTCGAACTGTTCAGCCAGAAGAGCATCCCACTGAATCGTGATCATAGTATCTTCTTTTCCGTATACGTTCTTGGCATTGATATCAACTTTAGGTCCGTAGAATGCAGCTTCGCCAACATCCTCTGTAAACGGAATGTTCAGTTCTTCAAGCATCTGACGGATATGAGCTTCTGTCTGATTCCACACTTCTGCATCACCGATGTATTTCTCTCTGTTGTTAGGATCCCATTTGGAAAGGTGATAGGTTACGTCCTCCTCTACACCAAGAACCTGCAGACAGTACTGTGCAAGTGCGATACAGTCTTTAAATTCTTTTACCATCTGGTCAGGTCTTACGATCAGATGACCTTCGGAGATCGTGAACTGACGCACACGTGTCAGACCATGCATTTCCCCGGAATCCTCATTACGGAACAGAGTGGATGTTTCACCGTAACGAAGAGGCAGATCACGATAGCTGTGCTGTTCTGCTTTGTATACATAGTACTGGAATGGGCATGTCATAGGACGAAGCGCAAATACTTCTTTGTCTGTTTCTTCGTCGCCGAGAACGAACATACCGTCTTTGTAGTGATCCCAGTGACCGGAAATTTTGTAGAGATCACTCTTTGCCATTAACGGAGTTTTTGTTCTTACATAGCCACGTTTTGTCTCTTCGTCTTCAATCCAGCGCTGAAGCTCCTGCATTATGATCACACCGTTTGGCATGATAAGAGGAAGTCCCTGTCCGATTACATCTACAGTTGTGAAGATTTTCATTTCACGTCCAAGTTTATTGTGATCGCGTTTTTTTGCTTCTTCCATCTGTTCCAGATGTTCTTTTAACTCATCCTTGGAAGCATAAGCTGTTCCGTAGATACGTGTGAGCATTGCGTTCTTTTCACTGCCTCTCCAGTAGGCGCTGGAGGAGGAGAGAAGCTTGAATGCTTTTACACCCTTTACGCTCATAAGGTGAGGACCTGCGCAGAGGTCTGTCCAGTCTCCCTGGGAATAGAAAGAGATTTCGGAGCCTTCCGGAAGATCTTCGATAAGTTCTACCTTGTATGGTTCATTTTTCTCCTGGAAGTATGCGATGGCATCTTCTCTTGATTTTGTGAAGCGTTCAATCTTAGCGCCTTTTTTGATGATCTTTTTCATTTCTTTTTCGATTGCATCCAGGTCATCACGGGAGAATGGAGGGCAGTCGAAATCATAGTAGAATCCTGTATCAATAGAAGGTCCGATAGCAACCTTTGCATCCGGGAATAAGGTCTGTACTGCCTGGGCAAGTACGTGGGATGCTGTATGGCGGAGAACTGCAAGTCCTTTTTCATCTTTTGCTGTCAGGATGTTTAATTCGCAGTCACTGTCAATAACTGTTCTCAGGTCTACAACTTCTCCGTTTACTTCTCCTGCACAGGCAGCACGTGCAAGTCCCTCGCTGATGTCGTAAGCAATGTCGATTACGGATTTTGCTTCAGCGTATTCTTTTTTTGAGCCGTCTTTTAATGTTACGATCATGATGATTATCTCCTTTACGTTAGTATGGATTTGTTATAGTTGCTGTTCACTGTTGATATCCCGCGGAGCGTGTTGTTGAGAACGGAGTGAACAGTAACAGGTTTTTGTACTGCGAAGGGGTAAAAGAAAGAATAAAAAAATCCCCTACAGTACGGTTAAATACTGTAGGGGACGAGATAACATTACTCGCGGTTCCACCCCGGTTGTTCTGATACATTACTGATGGATAAATCATCTGATCAGAACCGCTTCATTCGATGGTAACGGAATCACCGGACTGTATTAAAGTCACTCAGAGGTGGTCTTCGGCTGGTTCGCGATGAAATGCTTGCACCGGTATACATTTCTCTCTGTAACGTTCCTCAGCGTACTCTTCTCTTCAACGTTTTAATCCTTCTTATCTTTTCTGCCGCCTATTATAAACTTGCAAAGTGGGTTTGTCAATCAGTAAAATGCAAAAAGTTGATTTACGAAAATAGAGATTAATGTTATACTGACGAAAGTGAAAAACAATAAAAACATGAAAGGAATCAGATAAATGAGCAGATGGGAAGAAAATATACGTAAAGTAATACCATATACACCAGGCGAGCAGCCCAATCAGCCGGATATGATCAAGCTGAATACCAACGAGAATCCGTATCCGCCGGCACCTGGAGTGGAGAAGGCGTTGAGGGAGATGGATACAGATACTATGAGACTTTATCCGGATCCTACAGCAGGAGAACTGGTACATGCCATTGCAAAGAATTACGGGCTGAAGGATGAACAGGTTTTTGTGGGAGTAGGTTCCGATGATGTGCTTGCCATGAGTTTCCTTACATTCTTTAATTCACAGAAGCCGGTTCTTTTTCCGGATATCACATATTCTTTTTATGATGTATGGGCAGACCTGTTTCGTATTCCATATGAGAGACCGGCACTGGATGAGAACTTTCATATAAGGACGGAAGATTATTTCAGAGAAAACGGAGGAATTGTATTCCCGAATCCGAATGCGCCGACAGGTGTGGAGATGCCGCTGGAGGAAGTGGAGGATATTATCCGCCATAATCCTGATGTGATTGTGATCGTGGACGAGGCTTATGTGGATTTTGGTAGTCAGTCGGCGCTTCCATTGATTGAAAAATATGACAACCTTCTGGTCGTACAGACATTTTCCAAGTCGCGTTCTATGGCTGGGATGAGAATTGGTTTTGCGTGTGGAAATGAGAAACTGATCAGATTCCTGAATGATGTGAAGTATTCTTTTAATTCTTATACTATGGACCGTACAGCGATTGCTGCAGGTGTGGCGGCAGTTGAAGATAAAGCATATTTTGATGAGACATGTAATAAAATCATAGAGACAAGAGAATGGACAAAGAAAGAATTGAAGGCACTGGGATTCTCTTTTCAGGATTCTATGTCTAACTTTATTTTTGCTACGCATAAAACCTGCCCTGCGAAAGAACTTTTTGAGGCATTGAGAGGGCAGCATATTTATGTTCGTTACTTCCAGGAGGACAGAATTGACAATTTCCTTCGTATCACAGTTGGAACAAAGGAAGAAATGCAGAAATTTATTGACTTTTTGAAAGATTATCTGAAGTAAGAGTTAGGAGGCTTTATGGAAGCGCTGGTACATTGGTTTTCACAGAATCTGTCACAATATATTTCACCTGAAGGGGCAGTTTTTATTATTTCAATGATTCCGCTTTTGGAACTCAGGGGAGGATTGCTTGCAGCATCCTTACTTAAGATATCGGCTGCAAAGGCAATTCCACTGTGTATTGTTGGAAATATTATTCCTATTCCGTTTATTCTGTTGTTTATCAGACAGATTTTCAAGGTTTTAAAAAAGACGAAACTCTTTCGGGGACTTGTTATGAAATTGGAAGACAGGGCAATGAGAAAAAGTGATCAGGTAAAGAAATATGAGTTTTGGGGACTGATGCTGTTTGTGGGAATTCCGCTTCCGGGAACAGGGGCATGGACAGGATCTCTGATTGCATCTCTTCTGGAAATTGATATTAAGAAGTCCTCTCTGGCAATTTTTTGTGGCATTATTATGGCAACTGTCATTATGTATATTGTTTCTTATGGATTAGTGGGAAATCTGGTACATTAACCGGATCAGATAAGTTCCCTGCGGAGTAGTTATCCGCTTGACTATATTTGAACAGAAAACAGAAAAATAAGAGCAGTTCAGAGATGAAATATATTCAAAATTTTGGATAAACTCATTTCTGAACTGTTTTTGTATACCGGAAAATCAGCGGAGCAATTCTCATTATGTTATAGCTTCCGTTTTAACATATCTGCATTGGACGCAAATTTTAATGCGGTTTCTTTTGTGATTTTGTTCTGTTTATAAAGTTCCAGAAGGCTCTGATCCATGGAACGCATATGTTCATGCGCAGAAGAAGCGATAACTCCATCAATCTGATGAACTTTATTGTCCCGGATCATGTTTCGTATTGCCGGATTCAAACGCATAACTTCAAAGGCAGGGATAGTGTGCCCGTTTATATCAGGGATAAGCTGTTGGGAAATTACTGCCTGCAATACCATGGATAACTGAATGGAAATCTGCCTTTGCTGAGCCGGTTCAAATACATCTACAATGCGCCCGATAGTATTGGCGGCACCTGTGGTATGAAGACTGGACAGGATCAGATGGCCGGTTTCAGCGGCAGTCATGGCGGTTTGGATCGTTTCATAATCTCGCATTTCGCCAAGAAGGATCACATCCGGACTCTGTCTCAGAGTGGCTCGGAGGGACACCAGATAGCTTTCCGTATCTGTGCATATTTCACGCTGACTGACAATACATTTGTCATGTCTGTGCAGATATTCCAAAGGGTCTTCCAGGGTGATGATGTGACCTTCCCGGGAATGATTGATACGGTCAACAATACATGCCATTGTTGTGGATTTACCACTTCCTGCAGGTCCTGTAACAAGTACCATTCCTTTGGTAAAATCAGAAACAGACATAACATCTTCCGGAATATTGAGAATTCCGGGATCGGGAAGTTCAAAAGCAATTACCCTGATAACTGCAGCAAGAGAACCTCTTTGGCGGTAGGTATTAACACGAAAACGGGAAAGTCCGGGGATGGAAAAAGAAAAGTCATCATCACCGGTTTCCATAAGATGGGATATATCGCGGTTTTCCGCAAGGCCGTAAATGGTGCGGAGTAAATTTTCTGTCTGATCAGGCATCAGCCTGTCACCA
>OHVX01000118.1_pt1 | contig 27012 bp, 20 predicted proteins | sample 1579581 | NCBI WGS metagenome assembly OHVX01 (sample SAMEA3882536, study PRJEB24775) | human gut metagenome | biome: human-associated habitat; feature: intestine environment; material: feces | place: Netherlands | collected 2009/2010
CCCTTAAATAATAACGCAAAATAAGGGAATAGTCAATGGGCTGTGCTATAAATCCCTTACTATTATACCTGTATTAAGGGATTTATACTCAGGGAGCAAGAAAAGTACCTCTGCCTATCTTCCCGCCTATTCTTTGTCTATAGCGCCGCAGCTTCAGAGCTGCCACCCCCGCAGAAACCACTTGCATAACCGCCTGTCCAGAGTTACAATGCAGCCAACAGCAACGAGAAACGCTTCCCATCCGGCATCGGCGAATTTTCACCGAAAACCGGGCGGGAAGCGTTTTTGACCACATAGATTACCACAGACGGCGCTGGAGTACCCGGAAACAGTGGAAATAAGAGCGTCAAAGAGTAAGTGAAACAAATTAAAAAGCGCCGAAAACCGCTATAAACGAGCGGAAAAAGTATTCCCGATAAGTTTGGGATGTCGAGGTTGGGTGTTCAAGTCACCTCACTCGGACCAAAATCCCTCTGAAATCGTTGATTTCAGAGGGATTTTGGTCCGAGTAGTGCGACTCGAACGCACGGTCTCCTGGTCCCAAACCTATGTCTGAACTTTCAGCGAGGGGTCTTGCGCCCTCTTTGGCACTTTCCGGCACTCCTGCGGTTCCTCTTTGGAACTCTATTGGACTGTTTATTTCAGCCACCGCTTTCGGCTTTTGGGATTTGTGTGGGATTGAATTCTGTATATTAAAAGTGCTTCCGACCGGGTTTACTTCCAACAGCAGGTGCTTTTTGCCGCAGAGAGCAGCTCAGAAACTGCGCCGCATAAACAAAGAAATAAGCGCGATGACAAAGAAACAGCAGGCTGACTTGGATGATAGCCAGCCTGCTGAGCGAAGATGTTTATTCGATATTTTGCCTTTCAGCAGCAATGCGTGTTCTTTTACCAGAGAATGCAATGCCGATTTTTATAATTGACGTAACATTCATCGCCTGCAAATCAACGCTGTATGCACGGTCGTTAATCTGTTGCAAGGCAACCTTAGCAAGGTCTTCAAGCTGTGTTTCAGAGCGGCCTTTTCCAGCCTTTAATTCAATCAGAATACCAGGAAGCCGCTTATTCAAAGGAAGCATCTGAATATCAAATCGTCCATCACCAGCTTCGCGATTGGAGGTAATGCGATAACTGTTGTCCATCACAGCGCACATACCCAATATCAGACCATGGTAAAATGTTTCGTCGGCAGCATCGTGGAAACTTATTGTTTGGAGCAGGAACTTTTCCAAGGCTTTTTGCAGTGATTCGATATCTGCCTTGTAGATAGCTTCCTGAATAGCAATAGCAGCAGAACGAGGAATAATATTCTCAAGTTGAGAGAGAATCTCCTTGCTGTAGACGAAAGAAATCTCTTTGTTGGGCAGAGCCACTTCGCACATATAATCCTCGCCGTAAGACTGGTCGCAGCTCACAGCCTTCAAATAACCTGCCACCAGCAGGAAGCTGTAAACAGAGGACGGATCATTCTGGATCTGCGGATAAATGACGCCAGTGTCGATGTGCGTAACGAAGGATTCGCCCTTCATCAACAGCTCCAGACGCTCCATAATATCCGGCGTTGCAGAAGCCAGCACCTCGCGGATGATGTCATTGCTTCCGGTAGACTGCCAGAACGCTTTGGGACGGCAGTTATTATTGAAGTATCCAATGACAGACCAGGGATTAAAAATCTCGGTATTGCCGAAAAGGTAACCATCATACCAATCGCAGAGCTCCTGATATTTATCAGAAGCATGATAGTAGTCCGCCATCTCATGTACTTCGCTTGAAGTGAAGCCGAAATATTCACTGTAGCGCTCGTCTAAAATTGAGTTGATCTTCAGGTTGTTCAGGCCGCTGAAGATACTTTCTTTGGCAACACGCAGGATGCCGGTCAAGAAACCATAGCTCAGATGCGGATTGTCTTTCAGACCGCCGGAGAACAGGTTTCGCATGAATCCGATGATCGTGTCGTAGAAACCGCTCACATGGCCCTGCTGAATGGGAGTGTCATATTCGTCAATGATGACGATAGGTGCGACATTGTGGTGCTTATGGAGAAGCAGCGTCAATGTTCGCAGGGACATTTGATATTCCACTTCGTCAGCGGCTTCTGTTGCAAGAAGGGAATACTCCTCTTTTTCGTAATCACTAAGCGCAGAGCTGGATGCCAACTCGTCGTGGCGGCGGAATTCCTGCGCGATCAGCTTTTGGAGCGTCTGATAGGTTTCTTCCCAAGAGGTGTATTTAACATCCTTAAAGGACAGAAAAATCACAGGATACTTTCTATGGTGGGCAAGATAGGATCCTCCGCAGGACCAGATTTTCTTATCTCTGAAGTAAACGGAAGTGTCCTCGGTCGTCTTTTCGAAGAAAGTGCGGAGCATATCCATGTTCAACGTTTTGCCAAAGCGTCTGGGGCGGGTAAATAGGGATACTTTGGGGCGCTCGTCCAGAAACTCCTTGATCATTAAGGTCTTGTCTACATAGTAGTAGTTTTTGCAGGCGTCCCGGTAATCAGATACGCCAATGGGCAACGGCTTGCGCGCAGATGATACTGCGGGCCTTACCACACTTCGGTGACCACGCTTATCCATCGGCTTTTGAGAGCTGTCCGGGATAAACCACTGCCTGCCCTCCTTATATGCGCCGGAAATGCGTCCGGCTTTGCAAAGCGCATTGACCCGCCGTTCGGTGATCCCCCAAGCGGCAGCCGCTTCTTTGATCGTCATATTGGAACACCTCCATTGCAGTTCGTCAAGAATATTATAACCGCTGCTCCGAATAAAATCAACTATATTATTCCGAATAATGCCGGCGTTATTCGGAACGGTAGTTTTCCTGCAAATATTCCGTTCTTTCCGGTAGCTATTTCCTGCTTTCTGTGATATTGTTCGTTTGCCAAAAGGAGGCGACGATATGCAGAAAGAAAATACCCTGACAGTCGGGCAATGGTGCGGCCAGTGGTTCACCGCCAACCGCCACAAGTGGAACGGCAACACCGAAGGCGGGTACCGCAATCTGATTTACAGCCACATCCTCCCCAGCATCGGAAGTGTGGCGCTCTCTGACCTGACAGAGCAGACCATCACCGATTTCTATGACACGCTACGGAGTCAGAGACTCAGCGCCAGAAGTGTCTGGTGCGTCCATCTGCTCCTGCGCCGGTGTATGGACGAAGCGGCACAGGACCAGCTTATTCCCTACAACCCGGTGCGGCTCTGCCAGGAGCCCAATGCAGAGGAATACAAAACAGCCCCTTTGCGCCTGGGCCAGCTCCAGCGTTACCTGAACGAAGCGGAGCAGCTCGGCGTGCTCCCTCTTATCTACACAGGACTATCAAGCGGCCTGCGGCAATGTGAACTGATCACCTTGTCGTGGGCCGATTTTCATGTCCGCTACAGGTACATCCTCAAAGGCCAGCGTCTGCTGAGCCTCAACGCCAAAGCAGAACACCTCCTGAAGCAGATGCCGGAAACTGACTCACCCTATGTGTTCCTCAACCCCAAAACCGGAGCGCCGTATAAGCTATACGAGTTCTACTATCTACACAAGAAAATCCTGAAACAAGCCAGGCTCCCGTGGGTAGCATTCCGGGATCTGCAGTGCCAATGCATGGAGGTGGGAATATGACACTTCGGGAATACATCCCCTTCTGGCAGGAAACCTATGATAAGCATCAGAGCAGGCCGACCACCTATGCGGCACACAACTATGTATTCAAAAACCATATCCTCCCCGGTTTGGGTGATATACCGCTCTCTGAATTGACATCGGAGATGGTCGGAGAATTTCTGGAGGAACGGCGGCGCTTCGGCAATCATCGACCCGGCAGCTCTGGCTTGGGGGAAGAAACCATGCGGCACATCCACCGCCTGCTTCAGCAATGCCTGGACCAAGCCATGCGGGATGGCCTGATTGGCGATAATCCCGCCAGAGCGTTCCACTACTCCAAGCCAAAGAAGGTCAATGCCGATGTGCTGACGCCGCTGGAGATGGAGGATTATCTGGATGCGGCAGAACGGCTGGGGCATCTCCCCATGTTCATGCTGGCCTTAACGGTCGGCCTGCGGCAGGGTGAGCTCATCGCCCTGAAATGGAATGACCTCAATGTAAAAAGCAGGACGCTGACCATATCAGAGCAGCGCTCTGTAGAACGGCGGGAGTTGATCGAATATGGCTCGGAAACGAGAACAATAACCTTGGCATCGGAGGTGGTCGACCTCCTGATCATGGAACACACCAAGCATCCAAACAGTCCGCTGATGTTCATGCATCCGGCCACGCAGAAGCCGTACTCGCCGCAGATGGTGCGCCGGATGCATAATGAGATCATCAAGGAAGCGGGGCTTGACCACATCCGATTCACAGATCTCCGGCACACCTGCGCCGTTCTATCTCTGCGGAACGGCATGGAAACCAAGGAACTGGCGCGGATGCTGGGACATTACCGACCGTCGATAACCCGGCAGAACTATGAGCCTTATCTGCCGCACAAGGTGCAAAAGGATGAAGATATACCAAACGAAGCCACTCAGGGCGAGCTTCAGCAGGCGGCAAATATTCTGGATGATCTTCTGAAGTTCTGATAGCTATTCCGTAAAAGGTGAGTTGCCCACAGAACTCAATCATTTTACATCCAAAGAGGAGGAACCAAAATGAAAAAGAGAATCATCGTTACCGCGGCGATTACCGCCTGTCTCGCCCTGTGTGCCGCCGTGTGGCCGCAGGCCGAAACGGTCGAGAAAACACCCGCGCCGAGCGAAACGACCGCCGTGACCACTCCACGGCCGACACTTCCGGAAACAGAGGAACTGGTGTTGCCAGCAATCACAGAAAAGCAAGAATCGGGAATGCCGGAAGCTGAATCAGCCCCGGAAGTGGCCGCCAAGGAGTTGCCCACCCCTGCACCGGAAATAGAAGATGAAGCCGAAACAGAACAGAAATCTGCACCTCCTACGCAGACAGATCCCACCCCGGTACATCCTACGCAGTCTGAATCGGCACCGGAGCCAATAACCAACGATAACGGATTGGCGGATATGGTCTATGTCCCCGGCTTCGGCTGGATACGAAGTGAAGGCCCCAACCATGTCGAGTACGCCGAGGATATGTACGAGAACGGCAATAAAATCGGCATCATGGGCTGACCTCAAAAATTGCGCCGCATAAACAATGAAATAACCGCAGGGGAGCAAAAAAAGCATTCCTGCGGTTACCCTTTGCCAGTTTATAATTCGAAATCTCTCGTCCGGAAAGGACATCACGAATCTGAAAATTGGATTCTCAATAGACAAACTGAAGCTGCTGTGTTAGAATTAACCTGTATCAGTGTATACTCCGGGGATGAGGTGTTACAATGACGATTTGTTATAACAAGCTGTGGAAGCTCCTGATCGATAAAAACATGAAAAAGAAGGATCTGCGTCTGGCTACCGGTATGTCTACAACCGCCCTTGCCAAGCTGGGCAAGAACCAGCATGTCAGCACAGAGATTCTGACGAAGATCTGCACTGTGCTGGATTGCGACTTCTGCGATATCATAGAGCTCGTAAAGGAGGAAAACCATGATTGACTTTTCCAAAATCGAGCAGTATCGGGAGAACAACCGTATTGAGGCAAAGAAAGCCCTCGGCGGGCTTCCCAAGAGCATTTGGGAAACCTATTCCGCCTTTGCCAATACCCACGGCGGTATTATCCTGCTGGGAGTAGAAGAATGGGCAGACAAATCCTTGCACACGGTAGATCTGCCCGATCCGGACAGACTCATCAAGGAGTTCTGGGACATCGCCAATAACCCCAATAAGACCAGTGTGAATGTTCTGTCCTCCAAGGATGTGTTTGTTCAGGAGGTGGACGGCAACCATATCGTGGTCATCAATGTACCCCGTGCAGAACGCTCCTACAAGCCGGTCTATGTAGACGGCAATCCGCTCTGCACCTACCGCCGCAACGGTGAGGGCGACTACCGTTGCACCAAAGAAGAATATCAGGCCATGGTGCGGGATGCTTCCGTGAAAACCCAGGACATGCTCATCCTGAATGAAATGGACATGCCCGTGTTCAACAAAGAGAGCATTCGCAGCTATCGCCAGAGGATGCGCCTCTCCCGCCCCGGCCATGTGTGGGAAGCCTTGGAGGATGAAGATTTCCTCCTGAAGCTGGGTGCTGTCGGTATCGGCTCTGATGGGAAAAAGCATCCCACCTCCGCAGGTCTTCTCATGTTCGGCAACGAATACGACATCGTGCGGGAATTTAATGCCTATTTCCTGGACTATCAGGAACAGTACGATGCCGACACTCGCTGGACTGACCGCATCATCTCATCCTCCGGCGACTGGAGCGGCAATGTGTACGACTTCTATTTCCGCGTCTATAACAAGCTGATTCAGGACATTAAGGTGCCGTTTAAAATGGATGGCGGCACCAGAGTGGATGATACCCCTGTGCATCAGGCACTCCGGGAAGCATTGGCAAATTGCCTGGTTCATGCCGATTATTACGGCAGACAAGGCCTGGTCATCATCAAAAAGCGGGATGCCATCACTATGGCCAATCCCGGCGGCTTCCGCATCGAGGTCGACGCTGCGAAAAGCGGCGGCGTATCCGACCCCCGCAACGGGACCATGCTGAAGATGTTCAATCTGATCGATATCGGTGAGCGCTCTGGCAGCGGTATCCCCCTCATTTTTGGCGCCTGGCGTGAGCAGGGGTGGGTAGTGCCTGCTGTCACAGAACAGCTTGAGCCGGAGAGAACGATTTTATCGCTCGTTTTTGAAAAAGCAAGCGATAAAAAGCAAGCGATAAAAACAAGCGATACCACAATTTACAGCAGACAAAGACGATATGTCATCGAATACTTGACCCGTGAGATTAAAGCAGATTGTAAGACGATTGCGGAGTTACTCGGAATCAGTAGCCCTCGTGCAAGAGCGGTACTGACAAAAATGGTAAAAGAAGAAATCGTTGTTACCGAAGGCAGTAACCGGAATAGAACTTACAAATTGAAATCTTAAAAATATCCGATATAACGGACGCTATTCGTGATAGGCTTATATAGAGAAAATGCAGCAACCATAGCGTTGCTTTTCGGAGGATCCAGATGGGAAAAGAACTGTTTAAGAATATCCCCAGTAAAGTCGGGGATTTGGTCAAGGATGTACGCAATGGCCGCATCGGTCTGCCTGATCTTCAGCGTCCTTTTGTTTGGAGGGACAATAAAGTTCGTGAGTTGTTTGACTCTATGCTCAAGGGCTATCCCATTGGCTATATCATGCTGTGGGAGTCTCCAGTTGATTATGAGAGCAAAAAGAGCACGATTGGAGATAACTCAAAAACCTATGAAGAACCTAAGGAACTCGTCATTGACGGTCAGCAGCGTTTGACTGCCCTTGTTGCGGCTATGTATGCGGTCAAGGTGAAGGACAAGAATTTCGCAGATCGTGAAATAAAAATCTCCTATAATCCGCTGACTCGCGAATTTGCCGTGTGGTCCCAGGCATACGAAAAGGACACCGAGTGGATCAGTCGCATCAGTGATGTGTTCCTGGCAAAAGAGGACAATTCCATCAGTTCTCTGCGGCGACATTTTATCAAGGAAGCCAACGAAGGCCGCAGTAAGAAAGAACTCCCCTTGCTGACAGACGAGGAAGAAGATAGAATCGAAGATAACATCAATGCGCTTCTGAATTTGTCTGATTATTCTCTACCTACTCTGGAAATCAGTTACACGGCAGACGAAGAAGATGTCGCAGATATTTTCGTCAGAGTCAATTCTGGCGGACAGAGTCTGACGGAGAACAACTTCATTCAGACTCTTATCTCCGTTTACGAGAATGAAACCAGCAATAAGATCAATGCGTTTGCAGCAGCATCCAGAGTACCAGCCGCCAACACCTCTTACAACACACTTTTGGCAATTGAACCTTCTCATCTGATTCGCATGGCCATTGGCGTTGGTTTCAAGCGTGCCCGGTTGAGATACGCCTACATGCTTTTGAGAGGTAAAAATCTTGAGACCGGAAAGTTCTCTGATGAAGTCCGGCATGAAAATCTCCAGATTTTCAAGGACGCTTTGGACAAGGTCATGAACCTTAACAACTGGCACAGTTTCATTAACATCGTGGCAGAGGCCGGATATATCAGCGACAAGCTGATTGCATCGTCCAACGCTATCGTTTTCAGTTATGTCCTTTACCTGATTGCCAAATACGACTACAAACTGGATGCGGCGCAGTTGAAGAAATGCACCAGCAAGTGGTTCTTTATGAGCACCATCACATATTTCTACACCGGCTCCACGGAGTCCGAAGTGGAAAAGCAATTTGCAGATCTGCGTGATGTTCATACGGCGGCAGAGTTCATTGCCTATATTGACCGCGTAATCGAAACACACTTCACAGACGATTATTTCAGTTTGACTCTACCTAACGAGCTGAACAGCGCTGCGGCTATTTCTCCGGCGTGGTATGGATATGTGGCAGCTCAGATCGTGCTGAATACTCCTATGTTGTTCAGCAACACCCCAGTATCCAAGTATTTCATCTTGGGTTCCAGCGGAACGAAGAATGCTATCGACAAGCATCACATTTTCCCGAAAAACTACCTGACCGGCATTGGTTTTACCAGCGACCGTGACCGGAACCAGATCGCAAACTTTACCTATCTCGACTACGCCACCAACATCGAGATTTCAGATAAGGCGCCCCAAGACTATGTCTCTCATTACCGCCAAAAGCTGGGCGAAGAAGGTTATCGCAAAACCTGCAAGGAACACGCTCTGCCGGATAACTTCGAAAATATGGACTACATGGAGTTCCTAAGCCAGCGCAGAATCTTGATGGCACAAACTGTTCGCAAGGCGTATCAGAGATTGTGTGAGTGATAGAAAGGGTTTATTTGTATGATTAAAGATATTATGACGGCTAACGAATCGATTGTGCCTAATAGTCGCGAGATGGAAATTCTTAAAGAGCATTTTCCAGCCTGCTTTCACAGCGACGGTAGCTTTGACTTGGCTCGCTTTCAAGAATTCTTGAGCGATAAAGTGGCCGTTACAAATGACGGGTACGAGATTCGCTTTCTTGGCAAGAATTACGCCCGGTTGCTTGCTTCTGTTGACACTACTACTGTGATTGTGCCAGATGAAGAACATAATAGCAAACCCGAAAATGCACATAGTGAAAATGTATATATTAGCGGTGATAATCTGGATGGCCTGAAACATCTGCTGAAATCTTACGCCAGAAAGGTTAAATGTATCTACATTGATCCACCTTATAATACGGGTTCGGATGGCTTTGTATACAACGACAGCTATAATTTCACTGCCGAAGAATTGTCAGAAAAACTCAGCATTAGCGAAGAACAGGCAAAGCGCGTCTTGGATTTGACTAAGCGCGGCAGTGCATCTCACTCTGCATGGCTTATGTTCATGTATCCAAGATTGCTGCTGGCAAGAGATTTGCTTACGGATGATGGCACAATTTTTATTTCTATCGACGATAATGAGCAGGCAAATTTAAAGCTGATTTGTGATGATGTTTTTGGTGAAGAAAATTGCATGGGTTGCATTTGCCGCTCAACAGGACAGACAACCGGTCAAGATAGTGGAGGTCTGGGATCTTCCTTCGATTATGCCTTCGTTTATGGGCGCAAACCCGATCTTGACATTGCAGGTTTACCGCTGACTGACCATGATTTGAAGCGGTTTGATAATGAGGACAGTTTCGGTAAGTATGCCTACGATCAGCTTCGAAAAACTGGCAGTAATGATCGCCGTGAAGATCGTCCGAATATGTATTTTGCAATAAAAGACCCTGATGGCAATGATGTTTATCCTACTGCTACTGCGGGGTACGACAGTTGTTGGCGTGTCGAGAGAAAAACTTACGATCAACTTGCTGCCGATGATTATATTCTTTGGAAGAAAACAACCCGTAATGGTGAAGAAGTCTGGTGGCCATATGTAAAATACTACCTTGAAGGAAGAAGTAAGCGCCCCTCCCCATTGTGGACAGAGTTGGATGGAAATAAAAAGGCCACGCGCGAAGTTAGGGATTTGTTTGGCGGAGTGAAAGTATTCGATTATGTTAAACCGGTAGACTTCTTAAAGAAAATTATTCAAATAGCGCCTAATATGAATGAGGGCGATATTGTTCTCGATTTCTTTTCTGGATCTGCAACCACTGCGCATGCTGTTATGGCAACTGAGAAAAAGTATCGTTATATTATGGTGCAGTTGCCTGCGGTTTTAGATGAAACAGTAACAAGCCAAAAAGTCGCAAAGGAATTTTTGGCAAGCATTGGCCGTCCCGGAACGCTTGATCAAATTGGCATGGAAAGAATTATTCGTGCAGCTAAAAAGATTTCTGAGGAGAAGCCTGATACTGCAGCTGATTTTGGTTTCCGCCACTATACATTGTCTGAAGTTACTGGACTCACATTGGATAGACTGGAACAGTTTTCACCAGATGACAACGGAATATTTGTTTCTAATACAATTCTGGAGAGTTTTGGTCTGACCACAGTTCTTACAACTTGGCTTGTGCGTGACGGCTATGGCTTTACTGCGCCTGTCGAGACTGTGGATTTTGCCGGATACATTGGTTACTACATGGGCAAGCATTTATATCTCATAAATCAGGAATTGAGCAATGAGGCGATTGCTGCCATTACTGAAAAATTTGATACCGATGGCACTTTTAATCCGGAGAATGTGGTTCTGTTTGGATATAGCTTCAAATGGACTGAAATGGAAGCACTGAAAACCAACCTTGCTCGGTTGAAAGACACAGAAAAGAACCTGCGTATCAACTTTGATATTCGCTATTAAGGAGGAGAGACACTATGGAATTGATCCTCCAACAAGGTTTACCACATCAGCAAAAAGCGATTGATGCTGTGTGCGGTGCGCTTGATGGTGTGACAATCATACCACCCGTACAGTTCTATGAGAATCCCAAAATTGACCTGTCGGACAGAAAATTGGCCGATAACATACGCGATTTGCAGAATGCAGTTCCAGCTGAATATCGCAGTTCTGCTCCTATTGGCACTTGCTTAAATCTGGACATCAAGATGGAAACTGGTACTGGAAAGACCTATGTGTATACCAAAACCATCTTTGAGCTGCATAAGTGTTACGGTATCAACAAGTTCATTATTGCGGTACCGTCTCTGGCTATTAAAGCGGGTACTGCGCAGTTTATGCAGGATGAATATTCTCGCAGGCATTTTACCGACGGGTGTGGTTATGGTACAGAAATTGAGCTTGGCGTGCTTGAAGCTCCCAAGAACAAGAAAAAGGGCCGTAGCTATTTCCCCAGCGTAGTAAGTGATTTCGTTAAGGGCAGTTGTCAAAATGCGAAGAAGATTTATGTCCTTTTGGTAAACATGCAGCTCTTGACCAGTAACTCTAAACGTAATGGCAGAGATGCAGGTTTGCTGTGGCGCGATGATTACGATTACGGCGCAGAGGGTTTTTATCGTCCTTTCGATGCTCTTCGGGCAACAAAGCCCGTGGTCATTATTGACGAGCCACATCGTTTCTCTCGTGACCAAAAGGCGTTTCAGGCCATTATGGACGAAATTCAGCCGCAGTGCATTATTCGCTACGGCGCTACGTTCCCGGAGATTACTACTGGGCGCGGTAGGAATAAAATCACTGTAAAAGATTATCAAAATCTCCTGTATGATCTCAATGCATGTGAGTCCTTCAATCAAGGCTTGATTAAAGGGGTAGCTAAAGAACATTTTGAACCACTGTCGAAGCAGGAAGAGAAAGTGAAGATTCTCTCCATAGCCAGTAAAGATTCTGTTACTCTACAGCGAAAGAAAAAAGATGAAGGGACAAAGACCTTCGTGCTGAAAACCGGAGATTCGCTGGCGATTGTCAGCGACGCATTTGAAGGCATTACCATTACCGCCATTACGGCCAATACTGTGGAGTTTTCTAACGGTGTATGCAAAACATCCGGCGAAGAAATGGATGTCGATGTGTATATGTCCTCCTACCAGGAGCAGATGCTCAAGCTGGCTCTGGAGCGGCATTTTGAAACCGAGCGGGAGAATTTCTGTAATCGCTCCTTTAAAATTAAAACTCTGGCACTGTTCTTCATCGATGATATTTCTTCCTATCGTCCGGATGACGACGGGAAAGTGCCTTATTTACGAACAGCGTTTGAGCGGTTACTGAAAGAACGTATTGAATTTACTATTTCCACACTTACAGAGCATGATGCCGAGTATCGTGCTTATTTGGAGGCTTCGCTTTCGGATATTTCCGCTTGCCATGCGGGCTATTTCTCACAGGATAATAGTGATTCTGATGAGGAAATTGCCAAAGAGGTAGATGCGATTCTCAATGGCAAAAAGCAATTGTTATCTTTCCGTAATGCAGATGGCACATACAACACCTTGCGGTTCCTGTTCTCTAAATGGACGCTAAAAGAGGGCTGGGACAACCCTAATGTGTTTACGATCGCTAAATTACGTTCCAGCGGAAGCGAGAACAGCAAACTACAAGAAGTTGGTAGAGGCCTACGCCTGCCTGTAGACGAAAATGGCAACCGCATCTCCAATGAGGAGTTTCAGTTGAACTACATCGTTGATTTCACTGAAGCGGACTTTGTCCAGCGCTTGGTAGATCAAATTAACGGCGAAATACCGCAGGCATCTGTTATTACCGAGGAACGGTTGGCTCAAGTGGCTCAGAAGCTCGGAATGAGTGCCGATGATTTGTTTGATGAACTGTACGATAAGCGCTATATTGACCGACACAACAACATCCGTCCGGAAACAAGAACACAATTTTTTGAAGAATACCCTGCATTTGCGGCTGGATTGTCAGAGGGAAAGGTCAAAGACAGAAATAAGATCAAACCAAAGCCAATCAAGATCCGCAAGACCGTTTACAATGAGATGCGGGAATTCTGGGAGAGAATCAATCAGCGCTACTTGTTGTTTTATGACGCTGACCTGGATACAGATATGATGGCGGTTACGCTTTCTCTGCTTGAAAAACCAGGGGTGTTCACAGATGTTGTAATGACCAGTAGTCGTGATATTGTTCACAGCGATGGTACGCAAATGAGCATGACAACAGGTACGGGTGTGCAGTATACGATTATGCGCCCCATTCCATACGGCACATTTTTGGCTCGTATCATGCGCGTGACCAATATTCCAATAGAGACTCTACATAAGGCCATGATTGCTTACAGTAGAAGGCACGGCGCTATTGATGCGAAGTATATTAATGAAAACTCCGCAAGTGCTTTCTGCGCTGAGTTCCAGAACTGGAAAGTTGCCAACTTGCAAGGACGCTTCCGTTATGTCAAGAGTAGTACGCCATGCGGCGCAACTGCATTGACATATGCGGATGGTACTCCAAGGGAGGAAATTGCACAAGGCCGTATTGGTACAAAAATCGTTCCAGGCACTCCGGGAAGCAAATACTTGTATGATGCTTTTGCATATGATTCACCGCTGGAGAAGGATAATATCACGACAGATATTGAAGAAGTCGTTGTGTACGGCAAAATCCCACGTAGCAGCATCGCAATACCGACAATCACAGGTAGCATGTATAGCCCCGACTTTATGTATGTGGTGAAAAAGACATCTGGTGAAAAGGAACTCAACATTGTGGTCGAAACAAAAGATGTTGAGGGTAAGGATGTGCTGAGAGGTACCGAAGCGGCCAAAATTGAATGTGCTCGTGTGTTTTTTGAAATCCTATCAAAGGAAGGGTATACTGTCCATTTCCGGGATCAGCTCAGCAACAAACAGATGGTGCAGATCATTAATGAGGTTCTGCGAATGTAAAGCTCAAAGATGGAGGCGATAGAATGAATTGGACAAACTTCCAAACATACGGCATGGCGCCGGACAAGGCGTTTGAAGTGCTGTGCAACCAATTGTTTGAAAATTGGAGCAAAGAAGAGTACAAGTCTGATATCGCCTCCATCCGCGTTGTAAACGGAGCTGGCGGTGATGGTGGCGTAGAATCTTATGCTACTTTGAAAGATGGATCCATCATTGGCTTGCAGGCAAAGTGGTTTCCAACAAGCATGGCCAGTAGCCAGATTGCTCAAATCAAAAACTCTATCAAAACAGCGAAAAAAGTGCGCCCGGAGATTAGCCGTTATATCGTATGTGTTCCCAGAGATTTGGCATCTAAGACGGCTCGGAGTGAGAATTCTGAAGATACTCGCTGGGAAAACATGATCACAAGCGTGGTTGAGGATTATCCGGATTTAGCTGTGGAGTTATGGAACGAGTCAAGACTTGTTGCTGAACTACAGAAACCATCCGCATCTGGTATTTTTAAGTTTTGGTTTGAGAATGCTGAAGTGTCAGACGAAAGCGTGCAGTATGCTTTCGACAAGGCAAAAAGTAGCTGGCTGACCACTAAATATGTTCCAGAACTAAATACTTATGGAAATATAGCACAAACACTCTCTCTGCTTTTGGGTGATATTTCCCAGCGGGAGAATCAGACGAAAACTTTCCGAAAAATCAATGAGTTGTGTGAGAAATTTCTTTCTGCGGCTGAAGCGTTCTTGGCAGTCTGTGGTGACCGTCCTGAAATAACAGATATTCTCACCGAAACAATGGGTAAGGTAAGTGCAGTAGCCAGTGAGTGCTTAAAAATCACTGCATGGTACAGAGATGAAACACCTCTCGATGGTGACATTGATCTTTCTGCATTCAATGTGGACTTTGATTCAGCCGCAGATAGCATTAATCAAAGTAGAGACTCTACACTTCATCACTTTCATTCCTCTGATGTTACGAAGGTCTTACGGAAACTGGGCGAGTTTGATTTCTACACGTTGATCAAGGGCTTTGAGCGGAGCCACCATAAGAAAAGTCTGCTGTTTTTGGGGACACCCGGAACGGGTAAAACGCACGGAATTAGTGCGCTGTCGGAGAAACTCTTATCTGATGGGTTGCATATTCCTCTCTTAATTCAGGCCAGAAATATCCCGACATATTCAACTTGGAAGAATATCGTATGCGATTATTTAGGCCTCTCTTCAAGTTGGAATGAAGACGAAATCTGGCAGGCACTGATTTCCTTGGCTGATCGCCACCGTTTCCAAGAGCCGCAGCTTTCGGCTGAAACAAAGGTCTCTCCTAAAGTGATTATATTTGTTGATGGCCTTGACGAATCATCTACACACGAAAGATGGGTTGAAAGGATTCAGGAAACAAACGCCATTACAGCCAGCTACCCACAAATCAGGTTTTGCTTCACTGCACGGCCAACCGCTTTTAAAGGGCGGATTGACTATGCAAAAGTTGAACGATTGAGTAATGTGGGGGATGCTCCCACGCACATACTGTTTGACAGCTATATGCGTGCTTACAATATTAAAACGCAAAATAACGGATGGCTTAAATACTCCCTGACATCTCCGCTGGCATTAAAGTTATTCTGTGAGCTTAATCAAGACCAAACGGTAAGCCTTTCGAACCGCACGGAAGTCTCAATGACATCTCTGTGGCGCAAAAAAATCGAAAAGATTGAAGGCGAGTATTGCGAAAAGAATGGTCGACCTGAGAAAAATCAATATGTCTTAAGAGCAGTCGTCTTTCTGTCGAAGCAGTTTGTTGCCGCTGAACGTTTAGAGCATTCTTCTCTGGTGGACAAGCTTGCCGCTGAACTTAAAACAGCCACAGAATATGCGGAAAGTTTGGTTAACTATCTCGAAGAATATAGCGTTTTAAGTTGCTATTGCGAACACGGTATAGGCTTGGCTCCGGATACATATTTCTATTATCCGGGCATACAAGGGTACTTTGACTATGCGTCGGCGTTGCACATTTTATCTCAATATGAACACCCGAAAGACATTGATTTCAACGACTGTAAAGCAATCCAAACGAATACGCTAAACAGTCTGGCTATAATTTCGATTCAGAAGTATGGGTACCTATTGACTCGAAATCCGACCATTGATGTTGTGATGGATGATTGGTCAAGACAGGAACTACAGTTTTTAACTCTTCTTCATTCTGACCATAGCGCGGCAGCACAGTTCAAAGAGCGAACACTCGAAATCATGTCAGAAAATGCCGATGGACTAATTACAATTGTCAATCAACTTGTGCTACCATTGTCCAGGGATTGTGAACACCCGCTGGGAGTAATGCTCCTTGATGAGTTCTTAAATGGATTTGAGAAGCCAGCACAGAGGGATATCCTCTGGTCGGTTCCCGGTTACCTTAGAAATTCCACAGGCAAACGTTGGTATCAAAGTGAGACTTTCGCACTTGAAGGTGATAATTACCTGTTAGATTCCGAAGATACGCATGAAGGGTGTCCAACAGTTTATGCGTGGGCGCTATCCACGGTCAACAATTCGCTTCGGAAGCTTTATCGAAACCGTTTGATGGAATGGGCGCACCTGGTACCAGAAGAATTCTACAGGCTGTTCCTAAAATTTTCTTCTGTCAACGACCCTCAAATCAAGAGTGATCTGTTTTCTATTTTGATGTGCCTGATGTATGATGGTGCTGATCAGAAGCTCGTGAGGACAGTAAGTGATTGGACTCTCGAAAATGTTTTGCATCCTAAAAAAATCGATGACAACCGAGATATATCAATCCGGTATTATGCTATTGCTATTATAAAGAGAGCAGTAATGCTTGGCCTTCTGGATGAAAAAGTGGTTGCAGCATATATGCCTCCATACTCCGTTACTGGTAACAGCATCGCGTTTAACAAGGATGCTCTTAGCGGAACACGTATGGGTGGATTTAGTGCAATCGACTATGATTTGTCGCGCTATGTACTGGTAGATCACATCGAGTCTGACTTCAACAGTTATCCGCAGAGAAGTGTAAAGCAATTTGAAAAGCTTGTTGACGCTGTAATTGTCGAGCAACCGGAGTATGCTGGAATGACGGTCGAAAAGTTTATTATTTCCGCAGCCTATGCATTTATTCTTGAAATGGGATGGAATGAACAGGAGTTTTATAACTTCAATGAGGATGAGTCTGGCGAGGGAATAGTTGGAGGAGTAGACTGTTCTATCCGAGGTACACATCATTCTGCTACGCATGGCAGTCAAAGTTCAGTCATGACGGTGTGCGAGAAATATGTTTGGCAAGCTCGTAATGAAATCAGCGGTTTCCTTTGTGACCGACTATTATTTGGTGATGAAAATGTTCCGGTCACTGACTATGGTCTGCTCGATGATTTTGTTATCCCAATACAGGAAGCACGAATCATAAATCCTGATAACATTCCGGACGATAGACCATGGCATATTCCCGAACCGGAAAAGGCTGTTTTTGAAGGAACTCCTTCCAATGCAAAAGATGTGATAACAAATGTGTTAAAGGCACCTACTCTTGATTGGGAAAAATGGATTTTCTTCAAAAATATTGATGGAGCATACAGAGTAGAAGCAGAAGACCTCATTGCACTGGATATGTACTCCTGTTTTTATGGAAGTGCAGGAGTAGAAACCTGCCTCTTTATGAATGCCATTTTGATTAACCAAGATGATGCCCTGGAGTTCGCAGAAGCCATTACAGAGAAAAGCAATGCTGACAATCGTGTTGCAAATCCGACTGATTGGTATGGAGGAATCCATTCCTCGTGCTATATTACACCGAAGGAAGTTTGTTGGTTTTCTTGGAAAGCACGCTACGACTCCGCCAACATTGAAGAATTTCCACAGTTCGAACTGAAATCCGCTGTAGATGGCTGTTGCTACAATTCTCCTGAATATGGAGATGTTTACTTTTACCTTCCGTCGGCACCAATCAGAGATATCCTTGGCATTGTCGATTCGGATGGATATCTGTTTTTTGATAACTCGAGAAAGGTAATTGCAGAACATAGCATTGCAGGAGAGAAGTGGAGAACATACCAAAATTATGTAATTGTAGATAGACCTGTACTCTTCGAAAGGCTGCAACGCGCTGGGAAACGTCTGGTATGGATAATGCGAGAGCGCCGAATTAGAACTGGAAATGCACAAGAGAAATTTGGGGAGTTTGGCGCAGACCGAGACAAAAGCTATATCGGATATTTTGATGGGGATAAGTTCACAGTGAGAGAAATCCATTCGGAGATTTGGAACTCTGAACCCAAAAAGAAATCCCTGTGATGTACTGCCTACCGCTGAGATATTACTACGAACAAAACAAATCCATCAACGAGAAGGAGCTGAGGCCAACAGGTCTCAGCTCCTTCTTTCGCAGCGACTATTCTTTTCTCTGTGACCCATTCAAGCTGGCCCAATGCTGGCGCAGCAGCCTTTCTGCTTCTCTGCGAAGGGAATTTTGGAACATGACAGCCATAACCAATGCGCTAAGCACTGCAGCCACGGGCTCCAGCCAGGGATATGCGGTCCAAAGCTGTTCTCCCCAGCAAGCAAGCGGAACACCAACAAGCAGCATAAACAGCAAAATAATGATGACAACGTCGGGTCTGCCGTAGCCTTCACGTCTTTTGATTTTGGCCCGTATCTGTCGAAGCGCACGGGCTCGGATATCCCGGATGTTTCTGGACGAACACTGTTTGTCCTGTGCGACGGATTCAGTGGACTCGCCATTGATGATCGTGCGGAACAAAATCTCCCTCTGCAGTTCGGTCAGTGCATGCAGGGCGTCATAGATTTGGGTGTCCAAATACATGAAGGGATCTTCATCAGAACCCTCAGGCAGATACTTGCTTCGGTCAAACCACCGTCTGTCGTTGTAAATTGCGTTGCGCACTTCCTCTGGCAGGAACGCTTCCGGATTATAAGATCGGGGCTGTTTGATATCCACATCTTCCAGAGTGTCCGGCGCAACACGCTTGCGGAAGTTGGCCTCGCTGTAGTAGAGCATATGCTCCAGCTCCTTCCACTCCTCCGGATGCTCCTTCACCCACTGGTCTGCGGCAGCGGCAGCTTCCGGATCCATAGAGTGTATCCAGCGCCAGTCGGACTGAAGTTCTTTGTAAGACTGGGTATCCTTGAAGGACATGAGCTCACCGCCCTTTCTGCGTTCACAAAAAGTTTATAATTTGGGACCTTCCGATTTTGCGATTTTTCTCTAAGTAATAGTAGAAGGACAATTTCACCCGGGTGGCGTTTCCTTCGGTTCGGTACGGCACGGTCTCCGCGCTGACGAACCCACAAGGCCTTTGACAGAGCACCCTATGAGAGCATGAACACTCTTCGCCATACGGCAACTCGCTCGGAAGGCCATTCCTTCTCTGGCCGTGTTCCCGGGAGCACGGCCTTTTGCTATGTGCCGTTTCCAACGGCACGGCTATATAAATCATTCTAACACGGAGGAGGCAAAAAAGATAGCTCACAGATGAAAGTAAAAGACTCAGCTGCAAAGCAAAGGAGGGGTGCACATCAGTACGACCGCAAAACAAAAACCGCCGTGACTGCGGCAACAGTCCGGCGGCTCGGCGCACACACAGGCACGCGCAAATCAACTAACCAAAGTATAGCAAACGGGCAGCGGAAAAGCAATGAAAACTTTCCGCACGCTCCCCGTGTGAGTGCCGCAGAAGTCTACAACAACACAGGAGGTATGAATTGAGTTACAACAAATGGCCCAAACGCAGCGCAGAGAAAAACTATTTTATGGTGCCCAACGAGATATTCAGCATTGGTCTGGATTACCGGGAGATCTCACTCTACACCTATCTGCTCCGGTGCGAGAATCGTAAGACCTACCAGTGCTACCCCAGTTACAAAACCATCGGCCATGCGATCGGCATGAGTGAAAATACGGTGGCAAAGTATGTGCGGCAGCTGGAGGAGAAAGGCCTCATCTACACGGAGCCGACCATCATGCAGAGCAAAGACGGGAAACCGCTGAACGGAAATCTGCTCTACACCATCCGTCCTATCCCGGGTGTACTCGAAGCGTTCTATGAGCGGCAGTTCCGGCAGGCAGAGGAGGCTACCGCCCGCTATCGTGCGGCGCAGCTCCTCGAAAAGTCCAACGCCCAGGGCCGCCAGAACGCCTTGTGTGCGCCTTTCCGGGAGGAAGCGAGTCCCAGTCCCAGCCAGAGGATTGAAGCCGGATGTGAGCCGTTTTCGGCAGACTTTTGCAGGACGAAAGAAAAAGCAGGATAAAGGCATGGCGTCGCAAGCGCCGCCGCAGCCGCCACTTCTGCCCGCAGTGCGGGCAGTTTAGGGAGTTTGAAGCTGGCGTCTTTGAGAGGCGAAAAAAGCACCGATGGCGTCAGCTTCCCCGAAAAGCCCCGTGTTGCAGGGCTTTTCAAGGATGTCTTACAGCAAAAAGGAGGAATTGAATGAGTAAAGAAACCAGAGATCGTATTGCATTCCGGATGCAGCCGGAAACCAGAAGAAGGATCGAGCAGTGGTACGCTGCCGACAACTGCCAGAGCAAAAATGAGTTCATCGAGAAAGCCGTGAACTTCTATGTGGACTATCTGGGAATACAGGACAACACAACGCTGCTGCCCATGGCAATCACATCTGCCATCGACGGCAGGCTGAGCAGACTGGAGGACTATATTGCCCGCAGAGATTTTACCAGATGCGTGGAGCAGGACATGACCAACGGTATCATCGCGGAAGCGTTCGAGATGGATCGGGAAGATTTGAAGCGCAGACGGGCGCAGAGCGTCCGCAATGTGAAAGCCACAAACGGTCTCCTCTCGTTGGAAAAGTACGCACGCTCCCGCCAGGAGCAGGACTGGGATGATGACGAATGGCAAGACTGATCCTCAAGAGTCCCTATATCAAAAGCACCGGCGGGGCCTCCGGATATCTGCGCTACATCGCAACGCGGGAGCGTGTGGAGCTTATCCCAGATGACCGTCCGCCCACACGAAAGCAGGAGCAGCTCATCGCAAAACTGGCCAAAGACTTCCCGGACAGCAAGACGCTCTATGAGTACGAGGACTATCTGACGAAACCCACCAAGGTCAACGCCTCTGCGTTCATCATGCTGGCTCTCGAAGCCAACTGGGATTCCATTCACGAGTCGGAACAGTACATGAAGTACATCGCCACCCGTCCTCGCGCCGAGCGCATCGGCGCTCACGGTCTGTTCGGTGATGACGATGCTATCTCTCTCGACAGGGCCATGGAAGAACTGGAGAGCTACACCGGAAATGTATGGACGCACATCATCTCCCTCAAACGTGAGGATGCTGCCCGGCTTGGGTTTGATAACGCCGCGGCGTGGCGAAATCTCATTCGGGCGCACCGCAACGACATCGCGGCGGCAATGAAGATCCCACCCAACGACTTCCGCTGGTATGCTGCCTTCCACGACGAGGGCGAGCATCCGCACATCCACATGATGGCCTGGTCCGCAAAGCCGGGACAGGCCTATCTTTCCAAAGAGGGCATCCGTCAGATCAAATCCAAGCTGACCAATGATATCTTCCGCAACGAAATGCTGCATCTCTACGAACAGAAGTCTGATTCCAGAGATGAGCTGGTACGGGAATCCCGCCGGGCGATGCTGGAACTGGTACACGCTATGCAGGACGGCGTATGTGACCACCCGGACGCCGAACAGCTCATGCTGGAGCTGGCGGCGCAGCTTGGAGCGGTCAAGGGCAAAAAGTCCTACGGCTATCTTCCCAAGCGGTTAAAGAATCTGGTGGATAAGATCGTGGACGAGATGGAACGGCTCCCTGTCGTGAGCAAGTGCTATGACCATTGGCTGATCCTGCAAGGCAAGGTCGATGCGTACTATCACGACAAGCCCCGGGAACGCATCCCGCTCTCGCGGCAGAAAGAGTTCCGGCAGATCAAGAACACGGTCATTCAGGAGGCGGAGCGCCTGCGCTTGGGTGAGATCAGCTTCGAGGAAAAGGGCCTCAATCGGCAGGACGAGCCGGAGAAATACCGCAACGCCTCCTACGACTACTGGACACTCCGGGATGTGATCCGGGACGAGAGCCTGACCATGGAGGAGCGCGGCGAAGCCGTCTCTGAAATGGAAAGGCTGGCGGAAAGCGGCGATATGTATGCGCAGTACCTGATGGGAAAGCTCTGGCGGGACGGACCTTTGCTGATCCCGGACTCGGTGGAAGCACGGTACTGGTTCGAGCAGGCGGCGGATCAGGGGCATCTGGTGGCACAATATTCCCTTGCTAAGTTATACCTCTCGGATGATTTGGAAGTGCGGGATACCCGGAAGGGGGTGAACTGGCTCTACACCGCTGCGGTCAACGGCAGCCACTACGCCATGTACCGGCTGGCCAAGGAGTGTCTCAAAGGCGAGCACATCCAAAAGGATACCGCAAGAGCGGTGGAGTGGTTTGCCAAGTCGGCAGAGCGGGGAAACCCCTACGCCCAGTATATGCAGGGCAAGCTGTACCTTGCTGGTAAGGAGGTTCCCCACGACGAGGAGAAAGCCGCATATTGGCTGACCCAATCCGCCGAGCAAGGCAATCAGTATGCACAGTACCTTCTGAACCACTTGGAGGAAAACCGTCCGCCCTCTGCGATGCTGGCAGTGACCCGGCTGCTCCATCACATGAGCCGGATCTTCCGGGACAACTCCGTCCCCAAGTCCCGCCCCGGCGGAATCCAGATCGACCGCAAGCGGCTGAAAAAACTGCAGGAGAAGCGCATGGCCTTGGGTCATAAACCGGACGACCATGAGGAGCAGTGGCCTGACATGACGATGTAAGCGGCTCAAAAACTGGGCCGCAAAACAAAGAATAAAACCCTTCCACGCGGAAGGTAGAAAGGAACTGAATGAGAAAATCCAAATACAATTCGTTTGATGAACTCCCACTGATGCTGACCGTGGAGGATGTGTCCCATGTGCTGGGCATCGGTCTGGCCCACGCCTACGAGGTGGCCCACCGCAGGGATTTCCCCACCATTACCTTGGGCAGCCGCATCATCGTTCCCCGTGACAAATTCATGGAATGGATCGACGAACAGGCCGCGAAAAAATCTGAAATATTTTAGTAGCTATTCCAAAAACTCTGTGGTATGTGTTTGTGTTAAAAAGGAGGGATCATAAATGGCAAAGAAACGAGCCAACGGCGAGGGCAGTATCCGCAAAAAGCCCAGCGGCCGCTGGGAGGGCAGATATACCCAGGGCATCGACCCGGTCACCGGCCGAGCCATCCAGAAAAGTGTGTCTGCCAAGACTCAGGCGGAGTGCAAAGAAAAGCTGGCGAGAGCCATTCGGGAGAATCGCGGCGTGCCGCTCAATCACACGGGCGACTACACCGCAGCGGAGTGGTGCCGCCTGTGGTTTGAAACTTACAGCAAGCCCAACATCCGCTACAACACCGCCAAGGGCTATGAAGGGATCATCGAGCACCACATCATCCCGGCCATCGGCGCGATCAAGCTTAAGCAGCTCTCGTCCATCCACATCCAGAGAATGTACAACGAGACCAAGGAAAACGGCAGGATGCAGCGCGGGTCGAAGCAGAATGGCAAAGCCCTGTCCAACACCTTCGTGCGGCGCGTCCACGCGGTGCTGCAGGCGGCGCTGAAGCAGGCGGTGAAGGAGCGGCTCATCCCATATAATCCCTGCGAGAACTGCCGCATCCCGCCCAAGGACAAGAAAGAGATGACCATCCTGCCGCCGGAGAAGATCGGCAGATACCTTCAGGAAGCGGAGAAGTACGGCGTCCTGCCCATGTTCTATCTGGAGCTGTCCAGCGGCCTGCGCCGGGGCGAACTGCTGGCGCTCCAGTGGACAGATTTGAATGTGAAAGAGCGCATTCTGACGGTGAATAAGCAGGTCACCCGCATGGAGGGCGAGCTGGATGTGACGGAGCCGAAAACGAAAAACTCTGTCCGCAAGGTGGCGTTGTCCCAGCAGGCGGTGGACCTGCTGGTGCATGAGCATGAACAGCACCCGGACAACCCCATCCTGTTCCCGTCGCCCCGGACGGGCGGTTACTGGAGTCCGGATGCCGTGTCGAGGATCAACCGGAAGCTGCTGAAAAACGCAGGCATCGAGGAGCATGTGCGCTTCCACGACCTCAGACACACATTCGCCACGATGGCGATCTCCAGCGGCGTGGATGTAAAGACCCTGTCCAGTATGCTGGGCCACTACAGCGCCGGGTTCACTCTGGACACCTACACGCACATCACCAACGATATGCAGAGAGGCGCGGCTGAGAAAATCGGTGGCTTCATGGAATCGGCTACGGCAACGCCTACTCCGGAACCTCCCGACCCGCCGGAGGGAAGTCGGTGCAAGGTGATACCGTTTGAGAAGGTGGGATAAAAGAAAATGGGCTCGCCAGAAATGGCGAGCCCATAAAAGTTGCAAACAGTTTATCCCCAAGAACGTCCGAACAACTCTTGACCGTTACTGCTTAATCTCAATACGGCAGATTCCCCAAGAAGGCGAGATGTCTTTTCGCTATACGAATCCTGTTTATCCAGAGCGATGATGACTTGTTTACCGCAAGAGGAATACAGCTCAATAATTTTCTCAATCGCATCATCTGAAATCTGTTTCAGTACGACCGAGTCATGTACCAGAAGCGGCAGTTTTGTAAGGCTCAGCACAGCAAGATCATATACAACAAGTCCCTTATATGCAATGCCAGTGCCAGTATCATCCGGAGTGAAGAAATCATATCCGGTGTCGGTAAAGTTCAGTATGGGAGCGTTGTAGGATCCCTCGTAGATAGCATCGTTGAGTCGGCTCATTTCTTCGTTGAGCCGGTAGGAAACTAAAGCTAATTGCTGTTGCTTAATTGTTTTCAGCCGCTCCGCGTCAGCATCTCGGCCCTCTTTCAGCTGCTGTAGTTTTTCGTAAGCATCATTTTCCTTTTGCATCCGGTCTTTCTCGCGAAGCAGTTCTGCGTAACGAGTTAGAACAACCTTAGAGAGGTTGGGGTTTTGAACCAGTTCCTGAAGCTGAGCTTCGTATTCGTGGATGATCTGGTCATACTCAGCCAGTTCTTTTTCAAGCTTAGAACGGTCTGATCTCAGTTCAGCCTTGAACACGGAGGAAATCGTTCTGTGGAACCCCTCAATCTCATCCAAGTGTGCAACGGCTGCTTCTGGGAAAAAGTGCTGTAAGTCAGCGAAGGAATCGGTTGTAGAGGAAAAGGCATAGTTGCCATTTTCGTCAAGCAAATCCCATCGGGCTTTCACTTTGCTCCTTGCGCGCCGAGCTCTGGATAGTAATTTCTTGATATAAACCGCCTGTTCAGATGCTGCAGCATCTACATCAAGTAAACCGCGTTCCAATCCAGAAGAAAGCTCCTCAATTTGCGCAGCAATACTGCGAATCTCTTTTTCGTTTTTGTCGTGTACACGCTTGGTGATTTTTGCAATAAACTGCAAAGCTTGCGCCTTTTTATATGCAGTCAATTCCGCATCAGAGCGCTGGGCTGCGGCCTCTGTTTCCTTGAGAGGTGTATACGCATCGAAAAGTTTCAGAAGCGCCGTGCATGCCTTTTCTGCTTTCTCTGTAGCCTGGTAGTGCAGCGGATGCCGCTCATCGCAATTGTTTTTCCCATATACTCGAATATATCGACCAACTGCATCTCGGAAAGACAGTTCTGGCAAAGATATTGCATACTTCGAGTCCAGCCATTTGCAGTAATCATTCAGCCCGATTTCTTCAACCTTCTCGTAAGAATCATTGCATTTCCAAACAGTATGGGCATTAATGCTGTTTCTGCAAAACTTAAAGATTTCTTCGCCAAAAATAAAAGAGAAGTATATATCGTGGGAACCGACATTTTCGATGATGTCCGTTGTACCTGCATATGTGCTACCACCGAAAACATAGTCAACTATCAGTAGGAAGGTGGATTTCCCGATAGAGTTGTCGCCTGCATTGGTACCCAACACCACACTAAGTCCAGGATTGAAAACAATTCGCTTCTGGTGAAATTGTTCACAGTAAATCTCATGCAACATAACAGAGCACCTCGCGTTCTGCGTCATATCTAATTCTTTGGAGAGCAAACAGGCAGTCCAGAGTATCCATGAAATCCTCAATACTACTGAAATGCTTCGTGGTAGCATCATACAGAGCTAACACTCCCGTGTCAGCATCTTGCAATACCGAGAGCACTGGCGGGAACTTACTGATTACACTTTCACCATAAGATGTGATTTTACTCGGTAATCTCATGGAACACCTCACAGTTCTGAACAAAGAAGGAGACAACTGCCTCACAAGCCTCTCTGGATGTAGAGCACGTTTTTGCCATTACCCAATTTACGAGTTGGTCAAATATGTCACTCTTGTTATCTGAAAGACCCTCCATTTTAATAAAGCAACTTTTAATCTGAAGGCTGAGCGCATCCAAACGAAAACCGTTAATCCCCTCCAGTTCTTTAAAGCGGTCACGGATGTAAGGATAGTAGCTGGTCACATTCATGCTGACCCGGTTTTTCAAGAGGAACTCATTTGTGGAGAATTTTTTGGTTAATCGGGCGGGTATGTAGCTCAGCGTGGCGGCTTCGTCTTCACGCAAAAAACAAACTTTTGCCACAACATCTGCAATTTGCGGTTCCAGCCCCATTGTCAGTGTAGCGTCGTGGAGGTCTGTAAGCTGTAGAAAATGTTGCTTTATCTTCAGGAGTTTTAGGTAGTCCTCCACCGTGGTGTGGTAGTCCTGCTGATTGTGACAATCTTTACATAATGCGATCTTGTTTTCAAAGGACTCGGAATTATCCCCCAAACGAGGCAGTTTACTTAAAAGTTCATACTGTTCTTCAGTCGGACTATTCGGAAAAATATGGGCAATCTCATATAACTTATTTGCCTTTCCTTGTTTTTTGTGTCGAAGGATTTTTCCACAAAGAGGACAGGAAAAAGAAACCTCTTTTAGGTACAGTTGCTGCTCAGCTTCAGTTGGGGCTTTGCGCTTTTTCAAATAGGGATCAGCCGCAATTGCTTTTGCAATAGCGTCGCTCTTTGCCATATTAAATCACTCTCCCTAATTGGTCAAAATAAAAGACCGCACGGGAACACACCCATACGGTCGCCTTGGTGGCGCAAAGGCCTACCGTAAAGATATTATAGTGCATAACGCTGAAAATTTCAAGATATTGTCACAACTACACGTAA
>OHVX01000138.1_pt1 | contig 25069 bp, 30 predicted proteins | sample 1579581 | NCBI WGS metagenome assembly OHVX01 (sample SAMEA3882536, study PRJEB24775) | human gut metagenome | biome: human-associated habitat; feature: intestine environment; material: feces | place: Netherlands | collected 2009/2010
TTTGGCTTTTTACTCTTACTTTTTTTTGCTTTGGTGTCTTTTTTTGGTTCTTCTTTTAATGTCATTCCTATAATTATTTCATTGTCTAAATTTATTATATCATTATCTTCATTGTTACTTTTTTGAGTTTTACCTTTTCTTGTTTTTTGTGTTCTCGCAGAGTTTCTCTCTTTTACATTTTTAGATTTTCTATTATTTCTTTTTTTTATTTTTTCGTCTTTATTTGTATAAAATGAATCAATAGTTTGTCCTTTAGATTTTCTCATAGGTATCCTCCAATATCTGTATTTGTAGGCGAGCATTGCTCGCCCATTATATGTTTTATAACAATGTTCATTTAATCTATTTTTTTACTTGTACATTTGCACCAATTTTGTTTAGTTTTCTATCTAATGCTTCATAACCTCTTAATATATGTTCAACATTGGTTACTGTCGTTTGTCCTTTTGCTACAAGTCCAGCTAAAACTAATGTTGCTCCTCCTCTTAGGTCTGTTGCTTCTACTGTTGTTCCTACTAGTTTTTTTGTTCCTTTTACTATTGCAACTTTTCCTTCTGTTGTAATTTTTGCCCCCATTCTTTTTAGTTCACTTGTATATTTATATCTATTTTCAAATATATTTTCTATTATCATTGAAGTACCTTTTGCCGTTGTTAACATTCCTGTAAAAATTGATTGCATATCTGTTGGAAATCCTGGATATGGCATTGTTTTTATATCTACTGCTTTTAACCTTTTTGGTGCTTCTAAAATTACAGAATTTTTTCCTACATTTATTTTACAACCACTTTCTTCTAATTTGCTAATTACTGGTCCTATATGTATTGGTTCAACTTTATTTAGTTCTATTTTCCCTCCTGTAATTGCAGTAGCACATAAAAGCGTTCCTGCTTCTATCCTGTCTGGCATAACGTTATAGCTTACATTTTTTAAAGTTTTAACACCATCTATTTTAATAACATTTGTTCCAGCACCTTTTATTTTTGCTCCCATTTTGTTTAAAAAGTTTTGTAAATCTACTATTTCTGGCTCCATTGCTGCATTTGTAATTATAGTTTCTCCTTCTGCTAATACAGATGCCATTATAATGTTTTCAGTTGCTCCTACTGATGGAAAATCTAGTTGTATTTTGCTACCTATAATTTGATTTGTTTTGCAGTTTATGTATCCAGCTTCTTCTTCTATTTCTATTCCTAATTTTCTTAGTCCTTTTAGGTGCAAATCTATTGGCCTCGAACCAATATCACATCCTCCTGGATATGAGAATGTTGTTTTTTTAAATCTCCCAAGTATTGCTCCTGCTAATACAACAGATGACCTCATTTGTCTCATTAAATCATCTGGAATTTTGTGTTCTTCCATATTGCTCGAATCTATAACTATTTTACCATTTCTCTTATATATTTTGCAACCTAAAATCTCTAATATTTTCAAAGTTATTTGGGTATCATGTATGTTAGGTACGTTATATAATTTTGTAATTTTTCCACTTAATATACTAGCCGCTATTATTGGAAGCGAAGCATTTTTTGAACCTGAAACTTCCAAAGTTCCTTCTAGCCTTCTTCCCCCTTCTATTATGTAACTTATCATTTTATTCATCCTCTCCGTATAAATGTTTTGCTATATTTTATGAAGAGGTTACAAAAATGGTTACAAATTACAATTTGTTTGACTTTTATTTTCTCATAATATAGAATAACTGTAATATATTAATTTTGAAAGAAGGTATTTTATGGACTTAACTAACGCTATTCAAATTGCAAAAGCAGTTCGAAAAAATTCTTATTCTCCTTATGGTAAATATTATGTTGGATGCGCTTTAATGTGCAAATCTGGAAAAACTTATTCTGGATGCAATATTGAAAATGACGGAATACAATCAATATGTGCCGAAAGAGTAGCTTTTACAAAGGCTATTTCGGAAGGTGAAAGAGATTTTGAATATATTGTAGTTTGTGGTGGAAATACTCTTGATTCTTTAGATAACTGTTTACCTTGTGGGTATTGTAGACAATTTATGTGTGAATTTGTTAATAAAGATTTTAAAATTTATGCTCTTTCTGAGGGCGATAAAATTACTGAATATTCTATTTCTGATTTATTACCAAATAATTTTAGATTAACTACCACATCTTGACTTTTTTGCACATTTGTACGATAATGTTTATGTTCTTTCTAGCAAGATGGAACATATTTTATTTTAGGATGTGATTATTATGTCAAGATCAAAAGTTGATGTAGTTTTAGGAACTTTTTATGGTGATGAAGGTAAAGGAAAAATTATCGATTACCTAGGAAGTAATGCAGATATAGCTGTTAGATGTTCTGGTGGAAATAATGCTGGACATACTATTGAGGTTGATGGAATAAAATTTGCTTTTCATTTAATTCCTTCTGGAATTTTAAACAAAGGTACTATTGCTGTTATTGGTAATGGCGTTGTTGTTGATCCAAAGGTTTTAATTGAAGAAATGGAAAATTTAAAAGAGCATGGTTATTCTGCTGACAATTTACGTATTAGTGATAAAGCTCATATTATTCTTCCTTACCATGTTGAAATGGATAAGTTGCTAGAAGAAAATAGAGGAAGCAACAAAATTGGAACAACAGCAAGAGGTATTGGTCCTGCTTATTGTGATAAATATGAAAGATGTGGAATTCGTGCAGAAGATTTAATTTCTGATCGTTTCGAAGAACTTTTAACTATTAATATTAATAATAAAAATAAAATTTTCGAAATGTATGGGCATGAAACTGTAGATTTAGAAAAAACTCTTGCAGATTATAAAGAATATGCTAAAATTTTAAAACCATATATTACAGATACTGTTACTTTAATCCATAATGCATTAGATGAAGGTAAAAAGGTTATTTGTGAAGGAGCTCAAGCAACTTTACTTGATATTGATTTTGGAAGTTATCCATTTGTTACTTCTTCTAACCCTTCTATTGGTGGTGTTTGTACAGGTAGTGGTGTTGGAGCAAGAGACATTGGAGAGGTTTATGGCGTACTTAAAGCTTATTCTTCAAGAGTAGGTGCTGGTCCTTATGTTACTGAACAAAATAATGAAATTGGTGATACAATAAGAGAACTTGGACATGAGTATGGAACTACAACTAAAAGACCTAGAAGATGTGGATGGCTTGATTTAGTTGCATTAAAGTATGCTGTTAGATTAAATGGTATTACTGGACTTGCTGTAAATCATGTTGATACTATTGGTAAGTTAGATAATATAAAATTATGTGTTGCATATAATTGCAATGGAAAAGAAACAACTGATTTCTCAACAAATGTTGATTTCTTAAATAATTCTTATGCTGTATATGAAGATTTTGATGGAAACTTTGGTGATATTAGTAATTGTAAATCATTCGAAGAACTTCCAGATAATGCTAAAAAATATTTAAGAAGAATAGAAGAATTTACTGGTGTTCCTGTTAAGTTTATAGGAACTGGTGCAGGAAGAGAAGATATGATTGTAAGATAGTCAAAAACGGGACAAACCCAAACGAATAAGGACAGACCCTTTTGTTTTAATTTAAACAAAAGGGTCTGTCCCTATTCGTTTTTTGCACATTTTTTTATTGATTGAATATACTATATTGTTAATACATATATTTAATTAGGAGTGATTTTATTGAATAACAATAATAATTTTGATATTTCTCAAATGATGAATATGCTTTCTAAAATGGATAAAAAAGACCTTGAAGCTGGAATTGCAAAAGCTAACAAAATTCTTCAAACTAAAAGCAAAGAAGAAATTTTAAGAAATTTACAAAATAATTCTAAATAAGTTAGTTTAAAATAATAAGGTGGTTTGGTAATTTTGAATAGTGAAGATATGTCAGATGTTTTTGAAAAATTGAATAATATTGCTGGTCAAAATAATGTTTCACCTGATATGGTAAACAATTTATTTAACATGCTTAATAATTCCAATGCCTCAAATAATGCAAATTCTTCATCTGATTCTTCTAATTCAAATGATAGTCAAAGTAGTGAGAATAATACAAGTGGTATTGATATTGAAACTATTATGAGAATGAAAACCATTATGGATAAAATGAATGCAAAAGACGACCCTCGTGCTAACCTTTTGCAATGTTTAAAACCTTATTTAAAAGAAAGCCGTAAGTCCAAGGTCGACCAATATATTCAGCTCATGAATATGAGTAAGATTATGGAGGTTTTTCCTTTTATGGGTGGTGATAAAAAGAAATGATAATAAATTTACATTTTGATGATATTCTTCTAGTTTCTTTACTTGCATTTCTTTATGAAGAGGGAGTACAAGATCAATTTTTGTTTATTGCGTTGATTTTATTATTGCTTTCATGATGAAAAAGAGAAAAGAGGGAAAAAGGGGACAGTCCCCTTTTTCCCTCTTTTTGTTATTCCATTACAATTTTATCATTTTCTATATATGCATATTTACATTCTTGTTCTGTTTCTACTTCTTCTCTTTCTATTTCTCTTACTATATTAGAGATTCTTATTTGTGGACAATCTATTTCTTGTGCTGCTATTATTGCTTTTTTGTTTCCTTTTGCTCCGGCATGTGCAAGTCCTCTCAAGTGTCCTAAAACTACTATATTTTCTCCTGCTATTACTTCTGCTCCACCATTTACATCTCCTAGTATCACTAAGCTTCCTTCGAATTCTATTTTTTGTCCAGACCTCATATTTCCTTTATAAAATTTTGTCTCTGAATTTTCTATTTCTTTTTCGAAAACTCTTTTTATTCCGTGCAATCCCAATACTTTTGGGCTATCAAAAGTTACTTCTACATCGATGTCTTTATTTATTATTTTTCTTATTTCTTCTATTTCTTTGTTTTTTAAAACTTTTCCTACTACACATATTGGCGTTTTTTCACTTTTGTATAATTTTTTTAATGCTGGTATTTTTTTGTTCAAACATTCTACTGTTTCTTTTTGTGTTGCTCCCTCACTTATTCTTATCATTATTTCGTCTTTTTTCATGCTTATTCCTACTGGATTTCTCATATTTATCGCTCCTTTATTAGTTTTGTTGTTCTGTGTATGGCAATGCTGTATTGTTTTCTGCTACGTTTTCTTTTAATTTAAATTGTGCTTCTATAATTTCTTTTGCTACTTCTGCTGCATAGTATCCATGCGAACCATTTTCTACTAATACAACTACTGCTATCTCTGGTGCTTCATATGGTGCAAATCCAACAAACCATGCATTTACATTATCTCCCGCTTCTGCTGATCCTGTTTTTCCTCCTACTTCTATTGGGAAATTCTTAAATACTGAGTATGCTGTTCCTCCGGTTTCTGTTGTAACTGATTTCATACCTTCTAATACTGCATTTAAATTATCTTGATTAATGTTTAAATCTTCTTGTTCTGTTTTCTTTATACCAAGTTTTTCTGCTACATATGAGTTTATTTCATCTCTTGGAACTGATTGTCCTTCTGCATTTATTATATCTTTTATTAATGTTACATCTATTCTTTTTCCCCCGTTTGTAAGCATTGCTATATACCTTGCTATTTGTAACGGAGTAAAATTATTTTCTGCTTGTCCTATTACTGCTGATAGTGAGTTTCCATAGTACCAAGTTTGCCCTAATTTTTCATATAATGTTTTTCCTGCTAAAGTTCCAGAGGTTTCCCCTGGTAATTCCACATTTGTCTTCTCGCCTAGTCCAAAGTATTTTGCATATTTTTCTAAGTTATCTATTCCCATTCTGGTTATTAGTTCATAGAAATAATAATTACAAGAATTTTTTATTGCTCCAGATACATTTAGTGGTCCATGTCCTCTTCCATAGCTAGTATAATACCAACATCTAGGCTTATATCCTTTTGGATATATTCCTGTATCATTAATTGTTTCTGTTCTTGTTACTGCACCTGTTTCTAATCCTGCTATTGCTGATGCCATTTTAAATATTGATCCTGGAGCATAAGCACTCATTGTTCTATTTATTAATGCACTTTTTCCTTCCTGTGTATATTCTGTCCATTTTTGATTGCTTATTCCATCTATAAATAGTTCCGGCTCGAAATCTGGATAACTTGCCATTGCTAATACTTCTCCAGTTTTTACGTCTAATGCAACTACTGCGCCATTGTTTACATTTCTTTGTTCTGCAAATCCACCTGTTCTTATTTTTTCTATATTATTTTTTGTTTTCTGCCATTTCCATCTCTCCAATTGGTACCATTATACTTATCATTAATCTCTTGAATTGCTCTAGCACCAGCAAGATGTTGTTCTTGTTTTCGTCCATTTCGTTTATTTCTTTCGATTCGAATATTCGTTAATTTCTCAATATCTTTTAACGGAAAAGTATTGTACCGTTCATCATAACACTCTAAAGCCGATTTAATATCTTCCTCGGTAAATGGTTCTTCTTCGTTTAAACCGTTTAAAAAAGGAATCAAATCTATTGCATCCTGCTTTATCTCATCTTTAGATAAACCACATTTTATACCATAAATCACCAACGTCATAATACAAAAATATCTATGGCCATAACTAGCTCCATTTTCTTCTTTTTTTATTTGCTGGATCCACCAATCGTATAGATCACGTTTTACTGTCCAATAGCTTCTTATACCCTTTACAACCTTATTTTCGTACCATTCCGGATACTTTTCTTTTGCCTGATCCAGTGTTAATTTACTTTCCTTGAATAATTTTTTTTCATCAATCTCAATTTTAGTTGGAACAAAACGATTCAAATACTCTATATTAACTGGATGCTGGTTTACTCTATACACTTCGACTCTATCCAGTGGAGCATTCTTTTTACATTTGCCACCCAATATTCTAAAAGGCTGATTGATTCCTTGTTTTTGTACTTTTTCATCAACAGAAGTGTTTTTGTTCCACATTTTTTCAGTTAAAGAGTATTTAAATTCCTTTAATTGAAGCTTCAAATTAGGGAACAATGGTACTGGTTCTTCAAAAACATAATATAAATGTATCCCATGACCACTTAATGCCACGTAATTTGGTAATGGATAATAATCAAATTCCTTATTAAATGCAGCATAAAAGAAATTATTCAAACTATTATCTGTAACACCATCAATATCAAATATCATTGCACACATTTTAGAAGCTCTATCAGATGTATACTTTGCTCCAAAGTAAGTTAAACCATTCATTACACAAAAATCTGCATTAACAAGCTCATTTTGATAGATTTCTTCAAACTTATCTTCAAACATAATTCTGAAATGGCCATGATCTTCGTTCTCATTCTTATAATAGGCAATTGGATTTGCTTTGAAACTTCCACTATCTTCATACTCCTTCTGAATGAATCCTTCTCCAATTCTAAAAATATCTTTATATACATCCAGTGGATCCATCTTCTCTCCACCATACTTCTTAATAACATCACTTAACATTATTATAAACACCTTTCTAAAACAAACATAAAAGGACAAAAAAGAATCAGAGGCCAAGAGGCCTCTAGGTCACGTTATATTATCAATACATTTTTTGACCCTATTTTCACTAAAAATATAACACGAATTTAGCTCCGTGTTCAAGCTTATTTTTACTCTAGCAAAATGGCGTAAATGTTCCTCTGTACAGTGCTAGAGTAAATCATGGAAATCTTGTTGTTATTAATAAGTACGTGTCCTCGTTCTTAGCTTATGCTAAGTCTCGGATGTTTACTTTTGAAAAGTTCATGATATAATTCAAGTAGGTAAATTTGGTGGCAACACTAAAAGAAAAGAGAGGACTGCAATCCTCTCTTTTTATTTTGTACTGTGCTACCGAGGTTGTACTGTGCTACCGAGGACTATGTAACTAGTCCTTTTTCTTTATCTCTACAACAATCAGGTAAATCAACAAAAGTTGAATGATTGTATCTAAATTCATATAGGTAAATTTGGCAGCACAAGTACATGGACGTATCTAAAAATATACAAATACCTCCAATAAAAATTATAGCATAATCTGATATCTGAAAGCCCTCTAGGTCACGTTATATTATCAATATAGTTATTGACCCTATTTTCACTAAAAATATTTTACTCTAGCACGCAATAGTAAAATTAATATAATTAATAGGGTAGAGGGATAAAATTATCGCCCCTCCCATTGAACCGTACGTACGGGTCTCGTATACGGCTCTACATTTATATCGAAACTATAAAGAATCACAAAATCTCAAGATAGTAAATAAGGGGATTGACCAAACCTGGCCTATCTCCTTTCTTTATGCCTAGAACAGTGGGAGAAAGAAGAAAATTCACAATATTCCCAGTACTTCTCCTATACCATCCAAGTCTAGAGTTAGCACATTTAAATATGTCATCATGCGTGAATTTACATCTACATGCTATATTTAGTTTCATAAGATTCTTGTATATAGTCCTTGGTCTTTTCCATTGTTTAATGATAATACATCTCACTTTATGGCGTAACCATTGACCAAATTCTTCCAAGAACACTTTGATACTTGAAATTTTAAAGTATTGTATCCAACCTCTAATCATTTGATTCAATTTCTTAAATGTAACTGATAGCGGTCTTGAAACCGCGTGTTTTCTTTCCAAATATTTTTGGATATTTGAGTAAAGACGCTTCTTCCTATCTTTAGTAGGAGTACATTTCCATACTGTTTTAGCTTTGTAAAATGTAAAACCAAGAAATTGACCTTTAGTTGGTCTAACCACTTTAGTTTTTGTTGCACTAACCTTCAAAAATAGTTTTCTTTCTAGCCACGATGTCACTGATTTCATTACACGGTTTGCACTCATTTCGCTTTTAACGAAAATGATACAATCGTCGGCGTACCTAGCGAAGCGAAGATTTCTAGATTCTAATTCTTTATCAAACTTGTCTAAATAGATGTTTGAAAGGATTACACTAATCGGACCTCCTTGTGGGGTTCCAATGGTTGAACTTCTTACAAGTCCTTTATCCAAAACTCCTGCTTGCAGATAAGCTCGTATCAAATGTAATGTTCTACTATCATTGACACGCTCTCTTAAGATTGAAATTAATTTATCATGATTTACTGTGTCGAAGAATTTCTCAATATCCAGGTCAACAATCCATTCATATCCGGCATTTAAATATCCAAGCACTTCCCCCATTGCCATATGTGCACTACGATTTGGTCTAAAACCATAACTGTGGTCACTAAATATTGGCTCATAGATTTCACTTAGTACCTGTAACATAGCTTGTTGGATTACTCGGTCTACAACAGTTGGTATTCCTAGTGGTCTTTGTTTACCATTAGGTTTAGGAATATAGACTCTTTTGACGGGCATAGGTTTGTATTGTTTATTCAAAATTTTGGAAATAAGTTCTTCTTTATATTGATTAAACCATTCCTCAACCTCTTGCACAGTCATTTTGTCCACTCCTGGCGCGCCTTTGTTCTTCTTGACCTTGCGGATTGCTTTCTGTAGATTTTCTTCACTTAAAATCTTTTCAATCAATTCCATTTGCTGCTCCTCCTTCTATTTGTAAATTTATTTAGAAACATCCCAATTACCTTTGCCATCTATGGTTACGTTCCATAGTAATAGGCTATTCTCATATTCGGACTATCCAAACATTGCTAATAGAGATTTGCACTCTATAAACGTTTCAGTCCTTCAGTAATACTACCTACTATGACTTCATCTGAATTCTCATGGTTAACCTTTTTCGCTACAAGGGTACTATCACTGATTTTAAAGTTTACTAGAATTCCTTGTCCATGAGACCTCCCGGGGTAAGACATGAGCCCTTTTTCTTTCACAACGTCTTGATTTACTGTCTTGGTTTTACGTTTACCTTTTGGACTTCGATTTGATTAGCAATCTCATCCACCATTTAGCCTAATCAAGTTTCTGTACGTGCGCTCAAAAGAATCGCTACACCACTTCCTTCACCCATGACATCACTGTCAACGGCTTGTGGTCCACTACACTTGGCGGTAACTACCTGTGGTTGGTTTATCTCCAACTGAACTCATGCCATGCCCGGCACACTAATTGAATTTTAATTATATTTTAATTAAAATGTATGTATAAAGAGGTGTTATTCATGAAACTTAAAGACTTATTATTAGTTGCAGATTGCAACTATCATGTATTTTTTAAAACAGATATATCAGATATATCTGGACTTCCATACGAAGAAATCGAAAAAGACCAATTAAAAGACTATCTAGATATGACCGTATTACGTGTGGATCAAGACTGGAACATAACTATTGGATAGGAGAACGAACATGACAGATATTAGAATTGATAGACCAGACGAAACTAAAACACAGACTAAGAAATATTATAAATCTAAATACTGTTTCAGTTTACATCTTCCAAAAGACCTAGAAGAAAAAGTAAAGGATGCTGCCGAATCCGAGGCACGTAACGTTACATCTTATATTACAAGTCTTATCTTAAAAGACTTGAAAGAAAAGGAACTATTAAAATAAAAAAGTAGATGCAATCATCTACTTTTTTATTTTAATTGGTTATTATATTAATTGTTTCTATGATTTTTCTGTAAAGTTTATCATTTAAACTTTTCTTCTGCTTAATAATCGTCTTTTTTCTTTATATCAAAAATTTTAAATATTACATATATGTAAAATCCAATTATAAATAAATAAATTAATATATATATAATGTTATTTGTTAATATAAAAAGTTTCTTTCCATATCCTAATAAATATAAAAGAATGTATATTGAAGAAATTAAAATTAAAACATTAAATTTTTTTCTTATTTGTACTCTAGATAATGTAGTTGATAACAGAATTACACAGATACAAGAATGTGTAATAAAATGATGCATTAGCATTATTTTATTATCTTCCTATCACATAATACGTTTGTGATTTAACCCACATTGAGCCTTGATATGAATGTGGTGGATAAGGATTTGGCCCAGCATTTTTTCCATACAAATATCCTCTTTTATTAGAAGTAATTAATTCTTTTAAGACTGAAACAGGAACTATAGTATCTATAACGTCTATTAATTCTGCATTTCCATTTGCATACGAAACCGTTGTATAAACAACCTCTATTACAGCCATAACCTGTAAAGCTGGTCCTACATACTTAGCCAAAAATTTACATAATTTAAGAAAACTTCCAGCAGCACTTCTATCATTTGGAGTAGTATTATAGTTTTCATTTAATTGTTCCTCTACTTCCTCTATAGATGAAGCTGTAAATTCTAATTCTCCAAAGCCATTATAAACTTCATAAATTTCTTCTGACGGTTGTGGATCTTCTTCAGCGGCATAAACATCTAAATAAGATGACGGCAATACAGTTAAACATAGTGCAAGTGCAAGAAAAAATGATAATATTTTTTTCATAAAGTTCATCTCCTATCCATTATTATCCTTACGTAAAAACAATTAAAATATCCATTTGTATCAAAGCTCCTTTTTCATTCTCTAAGTGTTCTTTATACAATGATTTTAACAAGTATAAATTTAAAAACACAGTCTACTAATGATTCAAAATACATGATACAATTTAAAGGTAGGCAATACGTACGTATCCTTGTGCTTAGCTTTTGCTAAGTTTCAGACGTTTACTTTTAAAAAGTTCATGATATAATTCAAATAGGCAAAAATCACAAAATTGTGCCACGTTAAGGAAAACTGACCTAGTCACTCAGTTTTCCTTTTTTTTGCAAAAAAAGAGAGTGGATAGTCAGTCCACTCTTTTATGCTCTGTTGTCCAGTCATTTCTGTTGAGCCATTTGTAGATATAGTTGGCGGCCACACCTGCTATAACAGAAACTAAAAAATCACAAAATTGTTGTACCACGTTCTCACCTCCTTCGCGTTGGTGAGCCCAGACAACAGAAAGATTATATCATAATTAAAAAACGCTCCTAATAATTTTAAAAACACTGTTCATCACTTTATATGTTGGCCATCCTAAAAACCCACCAATAAATACAAGCAAAAATCCAGCTGAAACAAATGCTATCCACTTATTGATCCATACATTTTTAAAGTTGATCCAGAATTCTTTCTTTTTCAAATCTGCACTGATTCTATCAAGCTCTTCCTGTTTGGATTCAATTGATTTATTTATAGTGTTTAATTTGTTTTCTTTATATTCTATGTGCTCTGAAAGGTGCTTTATTTGTTCCTTAAGAACAGTTTCCTGGTTTCTGTAGTTTAAATCAAGCTCTTTTCTTTTTGCCTCGTACAGCGCATTTAATGAGGTTGTATCCGTAATATTGTCGTTTAATTCAATGATTTGCTGATTCATTACCTGCTGGTTATAAGCAAACTTATCTAATCTGTCATTCAATTGTTCCTTCTCTTTTGCTGCAGCCACTTCATTTTGTGCGAATACAGAACGAATCAGTTGTCTCATTGCATCTTGATTAGAATCTAATTCTTGCTTTTTACAAGCGACTGTTTGTTCTAATTCGTCTTTCTGTGTCTGTATCTGGTACTGCTGATTACTTGTTTGTTGTACCTGCTGCTTCAATCTATCCAGATTGCTTTTTTTAGATATCAATCTCATATCCTCTGCTCCTTTCTATCTCTCTGTCATGTTCTTCAATCAGAGATATAGCTTTATCTATACGTTCTTCAAAACTCAATCCTTTGATCTCCTTTCGATATTCTTCCTGTGTGAGGTCTTTATATGCTTCCGGTTCTAATACCTTTAGCTGACTTAACATCTCTTTTTGGCACATATCTTGTTCTTCTATGTCATGTATCAGACTTAACTTGCTGTCTATCACTTCTGTAAATTCATGATCAAGATGATTTAGATCTTCAATCTGATTGCTTAGACTTTTAATTTCATTATCAAGTCTTTTATTTTCTTTAAACATGTCATTGAATTTATTTTTTATTCCATTCCAGGCCTTTGCAGCCTCATATTCTCTGCTTTTACGTTTGATATATACTTTAAGATTTCGGAGGGTGTCCATGACCCAGTCTGCCATTTCATGCACTAACTCAATTGCTTTTGGCGTTATTTTCTTTTCTTCAGCATTTGCCTCTTTTACATTTTCCAAGACTTCTTGTTTAATAGAAATATAATTTTTTAATTGTATCGGTTCTAATTCGATATGTTGTTTTACGTTTTCGTTATATCGTTTAACTTCTGTATTCCACGCTTTTGCATTATCTAAATAATCTTTACTTGCCCCTTTGTATAACTTCTTCTGTGATAGATAGGGGTTATTTTTTATACCATCGTGTAAATCTAATTTGTAACCGTACTTATTTAAAGTGTCTTTGACTATCTTGTTTTTGTGATGTAACCACCAACGTTCAGTAAATTTCTTATCCTTTACTTTGAATATGTCCGTTTGGTATTTGATGTTACCCTCTTTATCTCGTTGGACTTCGCCCTTTTTATGAACCAATACAGCATTTTCACTATTTGCTTTTGCTAATTTATGCGTATCTTTGTCATGCCAAATATCTTTCTTATAGACTTTAGGCTCAAGATTTATTTGGTTTTCTCGCTCACTAAAAAGGATATGGACATGAAGATTCGTGCGATTGTGATTCCAATGAACTGCATATTCATAGTCCTTATTTTCACCAACTATCTCATGAGCCAAGTCATCGCAGACTTGCTCCAATCTTCGTTTATCTTCAGCAAGGTCATTCGGTAAAGCAATATGAACTTCAAGTGCCTCATTATTGGCAACATTCGATTTTTGATGTTCCTTTTCAAAAGAAGAATGTTCCTGCCATGAATATTGCATTTCTTTTTTTTGCAATACGATTTTTTCTTGTCGTTTCTCATCATTCAAATAATCAGAACGACCAACTACATTAGAAATTTTGGCTATTCTACCATAAACTGTTGCCATAAATTTCACTCCTTTCTAGCCGTCTGCAAGAGCGCAAACCCTTACGGCGATAGCCTTAAGGTTGAGTTTGCGCTCTCAATCGGCGAGGCCTTATATTCTTATTGTAGCACATGTTTTTCTAGTGAAAAATATATATTTTCTTGTCTCTAGGTCTTTGACAAAAATGAACTTCAATTATATAATTGTATTACAAGTAATACATAGAGGAGGCTTATTATGACTACAATTTCTTTAAGAGTTAATGACGATGAATCTAAATTAATTCATGACTATGTTTCTGTTAATCAGTTAAACATGAGCCAGTTTATTCGTGATGCTGTTCTGGATAAAATAGAGAATGACCTTGACCTTGATGAAGATCGTATCTTATATGCGTTTGAAAAAGCTAAACAAGAAAAGACATATGATCATACTGAAGTTTGGAAAATGCTTGGTGTCTAAATGTATAAAGTAGAATTTACTGAATCTGCAGTTAAACAGTTAAAAAAATTAGATAAGCAAACTGTTCGTGTTATAAAAAACTGGGTTATCAAAAATCTAGTCAATACGCCTGATCCAAGACTGCATGGAAAAGCTTTGAAAGGGAATCTAAAAGGTATTTGGAGATACAGGGTAGGAGATTATAGATTGTTTGCATCGATTGAAGAAGAGATAATAACTATCAGTATTTTTGAAATCGGTCATAGAAGGGATATTTATAAAAAATAAAAAAGAGCATAAACGCTCTTTTTTATTTTTTATAAAATATATTTTCTTCTTTTATTAATCTATAGTTTTTCAAGTTAACACATCCTTCTAGGTTACGTTATATTATCAGTAGTTTTTTGTTTACATTTTTGCATCAAAATAATGTCACCCTAGAAATAGGGTGACATTTCCATTAAAATAGATCACTGTGAGTTCCTGTTCTTGTTAAATATAAGAATAAATGTTTATCATCAACTTCATAAATCAATAACCAGTCTGGAGTTATATGACATTCTCTACACTCTTTATAATTACCTGCTAAATTATGATCTTTATATTTTTCAGGTAATTGTTCTCCTTTAGCAAGTATATCAATAACCTCCTCTATAAGAGTCATGTTATATCCTCTTTTAATGGCCATTTTTAAGTCTTTCTTGAATTTATTAGTCGGGACTATCTCATACTTACTCATTATCAATATCCTTCATTAACCCAGCAAAGCTACTATATGTTTTTTTGTTTGGATTCTCTTTTAAGTTTCTTACCTCTTCAATAGCCTCAATTGTTTCAGCATTAGGTGTCTCATATTTAATTACATTCTTCATGTATCGAACAAGATTTCCTTTTACGTTTTCTCCGTATGCAGAAACAACACTCTTATATGCATTATAAACATCTCTGTCCATTGTAAAAGAACAGGTAACAGAATTTGACTTATTCATCATAACGCCTCCTCTTTGTTTGCTAAGTTATCTTACTTAGTAATATTAGTATAATATTGTTTGCATTTTTTTTCAAGTTATAAAAAAAGATATAGGTTTCCAATTTTCTAAATATCTATTTGCATGTTCTGCCCATGAAGATCTCCATTCCTCAACTTTTTCTTTTTTTTCAGTCTACTGTGTCTATATTCGTGTATAAGGCATATTTTGAGAATCTCATGGCCTTTAATTCTTTTTTGAGTATTTTAGGTTCTACATTCGTTTATTTCTCTTTAAGGTGCTTTTCTGCATACAAAAAGACCTCCTTTCACTACAGTCAAACTATAGCATTAAGGAGATCCTATTACACCGGTTGTACGTCGTGTTGCACCGATTTAAACGTCATCTGAAACCGATATGACCGCTAGAAGCGCACCGAATTAGCCGTCAATTGCATATATAGAAGAACTTCATATATCCAAATCACTTTTTAAATAATTTAACAAATGCTTGGTTTCTATTCATTAAATCATAAAAACTTCCATGCTCAATTAATTTTCCTTTTTCCAAAACAAGAATATCATCAAACTTCTTTAATTGATCCTCTTTCAACTTATGCGTTATATAAATCAAAGTAATATTTTTTAAATTTAATAAATTATTTTCCACATATTGCGTAGTTTTATTGTCTAAACTGCTAGTTATTTCATCACAAAGCAAAATTGAATTTAAATGTGTGTATGCACGAGCAATGGATATTCTCTGGAGTTGTCCCCCCGATATATTATCCCCATTCTCAGAAATTATTTGATCTAAATCGATATCAGAAAGGGCAGATAACTTTAACGCTTTTTTTAAACTTTTATCATCTATATTTTTTCCTAAACTTAGATTTTCGCGCAAAGAATCATTAAATATATGACTTTCTTGATGGATTGTCGTACAACAATTGCTTGGCAATAATGTAACTTTTCCAGATTGTACAGGATAGTACCCTCGTAAAATCTTAATCAATGTTGATTTTCCTGAACCGCTATCTCCAACTACTGCATATTTTTTCCCTTTTTCAAATTTAAATGAAAAATTAATGAGAACAGGCTTTAAAGGATCATACCCAAAAGTTACATTATCAAAATCTATTACAGATAAAGGCTCAATTGCGGATTGAGATTCAATTGATTGACTATTAATGATATTAATCAAATTTTCTCCGATTCCCCTAACTGATTTGAAACCACCTAAATCAGATGCAATACCACTGATTGAAGCGATAAAATTTCCAGATATATTAGTAACAGGCAACAAAAACATAGGATTTACCTCACCTATAATAATTAGATATCCTATAAAAAGCATATAAAATAATTGGCCAACACTAGCAAATATACTTGCAAGGTTCTGATTTAAATTAACCATTGCATTAACTTTAGCTTGCTTTTTTTCAAAAGAACGGATCAGTATTTTACCTTTTTTCAAAAATGAAGGCAAAACATCATAATCATGAATCACATCAAAACCCTGAAAATATTCTTTTAATTTTGAATTATACTCCTGTGAAAATTGTGATAACTGATTAGAATATTCCTCTAGTTTTTTTTCCATTAATTTTGGAATACTAAGTGTGAACAAAGAAACTAAAAACATAGCAAACAATATTCTAAAATCAACACTCCCGACATAAAAAAATATGCACATAATCAGAAAAAGATCTGAAATAAAAGTTAACATTGGTACAAAATAATATTCATCAATCATTTTTATATCATTAGTAAAATATGATAAATAAGTGCCTTGACTATTTTTAGAAAATTCATTATATTTTTGTGTCATAATACTACTATAAAGATCTGCTGAAACATCTGCTTTCAATACCTCTCTATAATGAGATTTAATATTTGTAAATAAATAAGAAATAACACAAGAATATATAAAAAAAACAACAATCAATAAAACACATTCCATAATTCGAGTTGTATTTAAATTAAACACAATATCCGATACAACTTCCATAATATATGCCAAATAAAGCGAAATTAATCCAGAAAAAACACTCAAGATCACCGTTATTAAAAACAGCAACTTATGTCTTAAAATATATCTCTTCATACTATCATTGCCCTCCTATATATTCATCAAACACGATACATATTCTTGATCTTCTTCAATATAAATAAGTTGAAATTTTCTTCCTTGAACATTAATTAAAGCTCCTATTACAATTTTTTTAGAAAATAATTTATTATAAGTACACGAAAACTTTTCTAAAAATGATTTATCTGGCAAGGAAAATGTTTTATCTTCTTCGTTTAAATGTGTATGCAAAATAAATGGAACATAATCATTTAACGAACAATATTTCATAAATTTTATTTGTTTATCAGGAGTAAAAATAACCATATTTTCATCACCATATACATCCATATAAGCAATATTTTCTAATATAAATTTATTATCTTTTTTTTTTAATGTTCCTACATACAATAATTCTTTCTCATGAGCTTTACTATTATTTAGTACATCAAGTATTACATTATTTGGAATATCTATTGAATTAATTAACATAGTTACCTCCATCATAAAATAAAGTACAAGAGTATAAAATCTTGTACTATTGAACTGTCTATTATTTATCTTTTTTTAGTGAATACAAATGCAAATTGCAGCTGAGCCACTAGAACCTCCTCTAGCCATGTTTTTTTGTAAATTTTCTAATTCCTTAATTTCTGCTTCAGTTAATTCAATTTCCTCAAATTTAATTTTTTCCATATTAATTACCTCCTAGTTTTAATTTCTTGTTTTCAATTTAGACAGTTCATTTATATTAATATTGTCAATACTGGCAATATAATATCGATTAAATTGACGTATTTTATCACAATTAAACTTCAATACATCATTCGTATATATCATTTTTTCAAAGCATTGTGAACAAATATTTCTAGCACTACATTCATCACATCCAAGTACTTTTCTTTGATTTTTTAATTTTTTATATGACAAGGAATTAAAAATATTCTTTTCTTTATCATATATATTTCCCATTTTAAAACTATCATTTAACCTAAACAAATGACATGGATAAATATTCCCTTCTGGATCAATAGATATTGAAAATCTCCCTGCCGCGCATAACCCATCACCAGAGTATTCTTTGTTTAAACACCTATTTATCAAAATTTCATTTGTTTTCAATTCCTCTATGTTAGAATTTACTGATTTTTCTAATTGTCCGCAGTCAATACATTTTGAATTATCTCTTATCATTTCATCACAAATCATTATTTGATTTACGTTAAAATTAGTTTTTAAATATTTTTCTAAATCATTCTTTGAATAACCCATTATTTTATGCTGTTCGGTATAAGTGCACTCTATTGCCTGAATTTTATAATTTCTTTTCTCTAACCTACAAAGATTTTGAGTTACTGCATCATATACGCTTAAGTGCTGATAAGAAAATACCCTTTGCTTGTCATTAATTTCTTTAGGTCCATCTAAACTTACCGTAATAATTATCTTATATTTTATGATGGCATCCAATAATTCATCAGGAAGGTATGTAAAATTGGTTACAACCTTAAATATTGGTAATTCATCATAATTTTTTTCAAACCATTCGCATGTTTTTATAATTGCTTTATATCCTAAAAATGGTTCGCCTCCAAAAAAATTAACAATTTTTATATTATTTGATATTTTAGATACATAATTTAAAATATCAATAACTGTATTCTCTTGCATAATACTTCTATTTTTCCCGTATGTTCCTCCATTAGCATAACAATATTTACAAGATAAATTACAAGTATTAGCAGTCATTAATTCAATATTAACAATATTATCTTTATTCTTTTTTTCTTCATCAAAAGTATTTACTAGAAATTCATAAAATTCCATATCTTCTTTATTTTTATCAAGATAATCTATTACTCTTTCTGTATACTTTTCATCTAGAATAATTCTACGCTTTGAAGGAACATGATATATAACAATTCCTTTTTTATTTTTATAATAAATATAATCTTGTTTATTCATATCAATATTCATCCATTTCTTTCAATGCATAAATAATAGTGGCTGTTTCATTTGCTTTCAAGTTAATCTTTTTTTACATTATTTTTACATTATTTTTACATTATAAAAAACAACAATTAGCTAATAAAAATAAATAACTAATTATTGATTTTTATCTTCGTAAATCTTTATTTATATGTTGTCCATTGACCGTAATGGAGGTGATCGCATGAGTTCTTACGAAATATTGTCTCTGACAATTTCTATACAAACTCTTGTCGTACTTCTATTAATTGAGTTAATCAGAAGAAAATGACAATAAAAAAACTACCTCAGCCTCGCAAACTTAGGTAGTTTTTTTGCCACTAAAAATCCAAGACAGAATAGTCTGTCCTTTTTCTATGTTCATTATAACATAGAAATATAATCTCGATGTATTGTCTTTTATTTTTTGAACAAGCGGCTGAAAAAGCCTTTGTTTCTTTCCGCTTCTAACTCTTTTTTTAATCGCTCTAACTCTTCTTCTTGGTTCTTTTTTTGTTCCAAAAGAAGAGTTTTTTCTTTATCTTCTAATAACAAAGATGTCATTTTTTCTGTTTTATTTTTTAATTCTTCGCTTAACTGTGATATTTTATCTGCTTGGGCAGCTACCTTGACTAATAAATTCTTATTCTCCTCTTCTAATAGTTGTAATTTAGAACTAGTATCTTGATTGACTATAACAATGGGACTCTCTCCCCTATGTCTGTCAAGAATTTCAACTGCAATTTCATCTAGAAACTGTGTTCTATTTTGCTTAATAATGTGTTCCTTAAGTTCGTTTTCATAACGTTTAATTTGTTTTCTTATCGCTTCATAAGAGACATTATTTTTCCTTGCATATTCTCTAATTGTTATCATTTAAACCTCCGCCACAACTCGGTTGTACAACCATTGTACAACGTTGCATTTATTATATTATGTAGCATTTTCATTATACAACTATAAATGATAATCTAAATATGTACATAAATGATCATTTAAGAATGTACACTTCTGATTACGCTTTGATATAATCCTTGAGGTTTACAAGGAGGTATATAAGTGTTAATCAACATAGAAGTAAACAACAATGTAGAAATACGTTCCTTAAATGATCTTTTTATATTGGGACGATTACAGGAGGTAGGCAGTATTAAAGTGAATAAATCAGAAATCGCAAGAGAACTTGGTGTCGATCGTAGAACTGTCAGTAAATATATTGATGGTTATTCGAAATGTGATACTCGAAAAAGAGGTAGTAAAATAGATGAATATTATGATGTTATTGATTACTTGCTCAATCAACAAGATGTTCAGGTGTTCTTCTATAAACGTGTGTTATGGCAGTACTTAGTCGACAACCATGACTTAAATTGCGCTCAATCTTCTTTTAGAAGATGGATATCACAAAGAAATGAATTTCAATCGTATTTTGATGGCAAGACAAACAGAACCGTAAATGGAGTAAAGAGAGATTGTAAAAGCAAAGCACATATAATCACATATCAAACGGGAATGGGTGAAGAAGCGCAGCTCGATTGGAAAGAAGAACTAACTATTACATTAAAGACTGGTGAGCTAGTAACATTGAATGTTTTTGCCTTAGTTTATTCATTTTCTAGATTTAAGATATATTTCTTATCCATGAGCAAAACTCAGACAGTCTTGTTTCATCATCTGGATACAGCTTTTGAAATGGCTGGTGGTGTTCCTAAAACGTTAAGAACCGACAATATGAAAACTGTCATGGATGATCCAAGGACTGAGTATTCTAAAGGTAAGATCAACAACAAATTCGCACAATTCGCAAAAGATTATGGTTTTGAAGTGAAGCCATGTATCGCAGGTGAACCTGAAGTTAAAGCTAAGGTTGAAGCTCCGATGAAATTACTTGATGAATTATACGCATACAATGGTTTATTGGATTTAGTTGGATTACGAAATCAGGTCACTAAGATATGTGACAGAGAAAACAATAAACTTCATTCCGAAACTGGTAAGATACCAATCTTACACTTACAAAAAGAAAAAGGCTTCTTATCACCTTTACCACAAGACAATATAAGAAGCCTTTATAAAATCAAAGAATTGTCACTTAAAGCCGACTCGCAAGGATTTGTGAGTTATAGTGGCAAAAAGTATTCTACTCCAATCAAATATTGTGGCAAAGAACTTAATGCCCAGGCTTTCGATGACTATCTTTACGTGTATGATAACACAGAACTTATCGTAATACATCAAATAAGCAAAGATAACGTAAAGAAAATAGAACTAGCAGAACATGCGCTTGAGAAGGCTGAATACTCTTTAATGAGAAGTGGTCAAAGCATCAAGGAATTTGCAGAAAACAATTTAAAAGAACTGGGAGAGATGTATAAATGATTAGTACGTATCAAAGATTAAAAGATAATCTAGAATATCTAAAATTAAAGAAAGCAAGTGAAAGCTTGGATGAAGTAATAGATTTTATAACAGCTAATGAATTAAGTTTTACGGAAGGATTATTAAGGCTTACAGATGTTGAAATGGATCATCGCAAAACGAATCTAATCAAAGCAATGGTCAAAGTTGGAGCATTCCCTTTTATTAAAGAAATTAAAGATTTTGAATTTGATTTCCAACCATCAGTAAACAAAGCACAAATATTAGAATTCGAATCATTGGGATTTATAGATAAAAAGGAAAACATTGTATTTCTAGGACCATCTGGTGTAGGTAAAACACATTTGGCGACAGCAATAGGTATTGCCTCTGCCAAGAAAAGAAATGCGACATATTTTATTAAATGTCATGATTTGATTATGCAGCTAAAAAAAGCAAAATTAGAAAATAGATTAGACGATCGATTAAAGCATTTCAATAAATATAAATTATTGATTATAGACGAACTTGGGTATCTTCCTATTGATAAAGAAGACTCTAAGCTATTTTTTCAATTGATTGACAGAAGATATGAGAACAAAAGTACCATCATCACAACAAACATAAACTTTGGTGAATGGGATGATATATTTGGTGATCCAGTTATCGCAAATGCGATTGTAGATAGAATCTTACATCACGCTAAGGTTGTAACAATCAACGGTAAATCTTACAGATTGAAAGACCATTTAATTAAAAAGGAGAACAATGATTAATGAACAGTAAACTAATTGAATATTTGAACAAAACAAGAAACGGTAAAAAAGACAATATTAGAGCAATTCTATTCAGCGAAGATACATTCACTTATTATTATCTATTCGACATCAATATGGAAAACAAAAAATGTGTTATGATGTGCGAACCAATAAATGCATCAAGACCATATTGCGAATTATATCCTGTTTATCTAGAGGAAATACAATATTATATCGGTCCATATCAAATAGTTGATGGACAAAGTCTAGGAAAGCCATATAAACAGGTTTTAAAAAGGTTACAAAAAATAGAAGAAAGATTACTTTCGATGTCTTATTAGATAAAAGGCCACATCTTTACCATCTACTACAACAGGTATTGATGTGGTCAATATTGTACATTCTTAAATGATCAAAACTGTACATTTTTAAGTTGACATTTATATACAACTTAGTTATACAACCGTTGTGCAAGGTTGTATAACTATATATTTCACCTTATTTTTTCGTAAAATCCAAAATGTTTTTCATAGTTCTTTGCGTAGATTGAACTAATTCCAAAATTCTATCCTTTTCTTCCGTTGAAGAGTTTGGGTCTACTGCTTGAACAACCTTCTCTGTAATTTCCTCTGCAGACAATCCACTCATAATGTCTGTGACAAACATTTGAATTATCTGCTCGTCTGTAAGTTTTTGCTTTTTTGAAACCGTTGCATGATTTAAAACAGTCTTCGGCATTTGATTAGTAAACCACCACTTATAGACCGTCTTTTTGTCCAGCCCTGTATCACGAATACAATCGGCTTTTTTTCCTTCCGGATGTTCTAATCTCCATTTTTGAACTATATCTTTTTTTGGCTTTCTGCCATTTCCATCTCTCCAGTTTGGATTATTTATATCTCTAATTGCTCTAGCACCTTTTAAGTGCATTTCCTGTTTTCGGCCATTTCGTTTATTTCTTTCAATTCGTATATTCGTCAATTTCTCGATATCTTTTAAAGGAAAAGTATTTGCAGTAGAACCTCCTATATTTGTTGAATTAAAAGTTACATATACAGAACCAGGATTTGCTGGGAACACAGCAGGTGCAGGACAAACAAAACCAGCAGAATTAGAAACAGGTTATACAATAAATGTCCCACTATTTGTTAACACAGATGATGTTATTAGAATAGATACAAGAACTGGCGAATATATGGAGAGAATCTAGAACTGAAAGGAAAACAATAATGTCTAACTTAAATGTAAAATTTAAAAAAGTTTTGGAAGATTTGGAAAAGAATATTCAAAACAAAGAGGATTTAGAATATATAAAAGTACAAATATTTAATTTGTATAATATGTTTTTTGATGAAGTAAACAGAATGGAAGAAATGTCAGCAACAAGAATGGAAACATTAGCACAATCTCAAGCAGTATTACAAGAAAGAGTTGAAAAACTAGAGAATCAATTAAAATCTATGGAAAAAGAACTTTATATAGATGAAGAAAGTGATTTTGCTATTACTTGTCCATATTGTAATGCAGAATTTGTAGTTGACTATGACGAATTAAAAGAAGAAATACAATGCCCAGAATGTAATAATATAATAGAGTTGGACTGGGGAGATGAATGCGAAGAACATGATGGATGTTGTGGACATGATTGTTCACATTGTAACCATGACGAAGATGATGAAGAAGATATGTAATTAAAAGAAATTTAAAGGATTGACGGCTTTGCCGTCTTTTTTTATTGCAAAATGGAGATGCGGACCAGTTGTTGCTCCATTAGTAGGATTTCCATTACTATCTTTGTATGGATTATTATAAATACCATAAACATTTTTTGGGCCAACTTTTGCAATAACTTGTCCTTTATTTACTATTTGACCAGAATATACTAGAAAACTCGGGGATACATGAGAATAAATGAAAACAAGATTTCCAGATTCTACTTTTACAGTAAAACCATTTGCACCATAAAAACCTAAATAAGAAACAACACCAGTTGATGCAGAAATAATATTTGAACCTGTGGGGACTGCAATATCTACTCCACCATGATATGAACCAGCACCAGAAGTTGGAGATTTCCTATAACCAAAATTAGAAGTGATATTATTATAACCGGGAACAGGCAAAGTAAAATTAGATGTTGATATAGATAAATATTGTTGCTGATTAGAATTTGGAGTATATGCTAAAACAAATCCGGACGTATTAAAAATTGGAATAAAAAAGCATAAACTAAAAATAAGAACAAGATAAAAAACAATAATTAGAGAATAAAAAGAATAAAATTTCATAAAGAACCTCCAAAAAAATAATTAGAAAAAATAAAAATAAGAGCGAATAATAAAAAATACAAACTCGCCCCAATATTTATATTTTGATTTAAGTTATATATTCTTAATTATTCACTCTTAAGCCTTGCCATTAAGCAAGTTTTGATGGCAGGGGTAGAAGGACTCGAACCCTCACAGGCGGTTTTGGAGACCGATGTGCTACCATTGACACTATACCCCTAAAAACAAAGTACTTATTTATATTAGCACATATTTTAATTATATGCAAGTAAAAAATAAAAATTCCTTGACTTATACGAACCTATGTTCTATAATGACCTTGGTGATAATATGGAGAGAAAAATTATGCATATAGACGTAAATAATGCATTTTTATCTTGGTCAGCTTTAGATTTATTAAGCAAAGGTGAAACAGTA
>OHVX01000139.1_pt1 | contig 25048 bp, 24 predicted proteins | sample 1579581 | NCBI WGS metagenome assembly OHVX01 (sample SAMEA3882536, study PRJEB24775) | human gut metagenome | biome: human-associated habitat; feature: intestine environment; material: feces | place: Netherlands | collected 2009/2010
GTCGATGGGGTGAAAGCTGGGCAGCGCCGATTGGAACGCGGCGGCAAAGCCCTCCATGAGGTGCAGCGCCTTTCGCGAGAAGTCCGTGCCGGGGGCAAGCCTCCACGCCTGCCCCAGCTTGGTGGCAAAGAGGGCGATAAAGACATACGGGATATTGGGCAGCAGGAACTTCTTGATATTCAGAGGTTTCTTCATATCGTGATGCCCCTGTTCTGATTTCGGGATTTACCCGGCGTAATAGCCTGAACCTTCGCCTTGAGTGCTTGCAGATGCGCCAGCACGGAGGGACGGTTCTGCGCTTTGGCGGCGCGTTTAAGCTCATATGCCGTGTATTCCTTGAACGCCGCCGTCAGTGCGTCCGCGTCCCTCGCCTTAAAGAACACAAAGTATTTCGGCGGTGAAACGCTGCGGTCTTTCTTAACGGCAAAATCCACGCCGTATTTCCGGGCTATGCGCTCAAAGCCTTTGATATTGCTGTTGGTGATCTCAATGTTGGATACGCCCTGATTCTGCCCTATGAGCTGCCTCACCGTCTGCTTGCCGCTGGGCTTTTCCGGCACGGCACGCGCCTTTTCCATGGCTTTGCTCTTCTTTTCGGAAAGATATTTATCCATCCCGGCCTTCAGCTCCCGTGCGGTCAGCTTGACGGCGGAGATGATCAGAGTGACAGTTCTGTTTTCAATTTCTTCCTGCATGAGTTTTCCCTCCTTCCGTTCGCAGTGGGATTGATGTTGTCAGCGCTCTGTCACCGGAGCGGTCTTGCCCTTGCCCGCAGCCTTGGCGGGCTCGGTGGGAATCGCCATAATCTTGCTGCCCATCTTCAAAAAGGCTTCCGGCTGACGGAACTTTTCCTCGTATTTCTGTTGCAGCTCCTTCGGCAGAGACGCAAAGTTCTCATCCCCCAGACCGCAGATGAAGAATTTGCCGGCCACAATATCGTAGATATCGCCGTCCCCGTCCCGCAGGGCGCGGTTCAGGGGCTTGCCCTCCAGCTTGGCTTCCTCCCCGCAGACGTTATGTGGTTCACCACATAAAGTCTGTAATGCGTAGTTTTTTGTAATGTGTAGCAAATTTGATATCTCCTTATAAGCGCTTGATTTACAATGTTTTTCTGTTTACGGATAAAAAATAACTCTCCATAATATTGGTACAGCGTAAGCTGAATCATAAAATGGAGGTCATATGGTGTTTGAGACGAAACCCGTCCGTATTACGGAATTGGCAAAAGAAACCGAACAATATCTCTTGCAGAAAGGATGCAAAAAAAGCACACTGGGTGTTTACAAGGCGACATGGCACAAATTCATGGCATTTTCGAGTTCGGATGTTTATTCGCGTACAGCCGCAGAAGATTTTCTAAAACTCTATTTTGGTGTTGATGTACACTTGGCAATCCAGAAACTGGATTCGCGGATGCGCCATGCTTTAAGGCACATGAATGCTTTGGAAGACTATCTAAATACCGGTGCTGTTCCGCGAAAAAGGATGCGCGGACATTATTCAACTGTGCCCGGACTGTATGAAATGTTTTTCGGTGATTATCTTAGGTTTTGTGCGCAGCAGTATTACTCCGATTCGTGGTTTAGCACTACTCGAAGTGCCCTACGCCTCTTTTTGCTGGCAGTAAATAGACATGGAATACGCAACACTACAGAGATTAATCAAGAAACCATTGGACTTTATTCTGATCTTCTTTTCGGCAACAATGAACTTTGCCAAAACACAAAAAGGCATCATTCAAAGTGCGTATCCATATATCTTCGATGGCTGTTTGAACATGGAAAGATTTCCGAAAATTTTTCATGTCTGCTTCCAGATATAAAAAGAACCCCTTCACCATTACCCGATGTATGGGAAGAGACGGATGTCCAAAAGCTGCTCGATGTTATTGATACAGCCAGCCCCATTGGAAAAAGAAACTATGCGATCTTTTTGCTGCTCGCCAGAACCGGGTTGAGGATAAGTGATGTCATCTTACTACGCTTTGAAAATATAGATTGGCGAAAGAATTGTATCAGAATTACTCAGTACAAAACCGGAAAGCCTTTAAGCATACCGCTTAGTGCAGAAATTGGAGAAGCTATTATTGCATATCTGAAATATGGCAGGCCGTCATCTGAAGAAAGTGCTATTTTTCTTAGTCACAACGCCCCCTTCCAGCCACTTAATCATCATAACAATTTCAACTCGGAAATCAGGAAATATATGCGCTTGGCAGGGATAGATTTTACTGCCAAGCGCCATTCCGGTGTTCACACATTGAGATCCTCTTTTGCGACAAACATACTGAAACAGGGCGCCTCATTGGACAATATATCTCAAATTCTGGGGCACAGCGACATAAATGTCGCAACAAGCTATCTGAGAGTTGATCTTGAGCATTTGCGCATTTGTGCATTGGAATTGGGGGTGGTGAAATGAGAGATCCGAAATTCAATAGCGCATTTGCCACTATGATGTATGCATTTTGGAAAAAACGGGAGCAGGAAGGCTACAACAACAAAAACCAAATATACTATCTTGAAGAGTTTGACCGGTTGATCATGCAATCCAAGTTTGGCAGCACAATCATCAATTCAGAGTTGATAGAACTGTGGGATTCATATAAGCCGTACCTCTCTAACAGGACGAAAATTTCGCGTCACAATATTATCCGATCATTTTGCGAATATCTATATGCGCACGATCACTGTTCGTTTGTTCCAGATCGAAGTAAGATAAAAAACACCTCGACTTTCTTTCCGTACATTTTTACTGAAGAAGAAATATCTCGTTTGATTGGTGCAGCGGATAATCTTCCTCAGCGAAAAAATGCGCCGTACAGAGAGATTGTATTACCGGCAATATACCGCGTTTTGTATTGCTGCGGGTTGCGTGTAAATGAGGCATTACGGCTTAAAATAACAGATTGCAATTTCAAAGAAGGCACCTTGTTCATTAGAAACGGAAAAGGCGGCAAGGATAGAATCGTTCCAATGCACCCTACACTGACCGCATATTTGAGCGATTACTGTTCTAAACTGCCGGACAATGCTGAATGGCTGTTCCCGTCTTCGAAGGGACATTATTCACAGAGCACAGTATATGAAAACTTCAGAGAAATGCTTGTCCTGTGTAAGATACCACATACTGGAAAAGGACCGCGCGTCCATGATTTTCGCCATACTTTCTGCGTCCACACTCTTGAAAAGCAGCTGGCAGCAGGGCATGAACCTATGCAGATCATGCCGAGAATGGCCGCATACCTTGGACACAAAAGTTACCGAGAAACGAGTTGGTATATCCATCTTACGATTGTTTCTTTCCCGGAACTGTCTGCAAAGCTCAGTGCTGTCTTCAGTGGAATAATCCCGGTTGTGGAGGGCTCAAAAGATGAAGAAAACCGACTTTTCTAAAGCAGTAACCTCTTATTTAGCAGAATATTTGCCCCAGACCTGCGGATTCAGTAACAATACAATCAATTCGTACCGTGATGCATTCAAATTACTGTTGCTGTTTTTACAAGAAGAAAAAGGAATTGAAGCTCATAAAATTGAATTGAAGATGATAGGAAGGCAGATAGTATCTGAGTTTTTAGATTGGCTTGAGAATACCAGAAACGCCTCTGTGTCCACACGAAACCAACGCTTAGCAGCACTGAAAGCTTTCTCAAAATATGCTCAATACAGGTATCCTGATACCATTACAAACTGTGTGGACATCATTACAATGCGCCCCAAGAAACAGGAAAAACCACTTGTGGCATATTTATCCGAGGAGGAATTATCTGTTCTTTTGAAACAGCCAAATCCGATGATTCTGCATGAGCTGCGTGACCTTGCATTGATGTCTCTCTTGTATGATACCGGTGCAAGGGTTCAAGAACTTGTGGATCTCACATTGGGAGACATTCGCCTGACTCACCCCGCAATGGTGATTCTGACCGGCAAAGGTCAAAAAAGTAGACAGATACCGTTGATGAAAGAAACTTGCCGTTTGATGGACAGATATATTTCTCGCTTTCATCCTCCAAAGGCTCCAAAAGAAACCCCGCTTTTTTACAACAGGGACAAGAAGCCTTTGACTCGTTATGGCGTAACCTATATTTTGAAAAAATATGCCAAAAAGGCGGATGCAGCACTTAATTCAAAAATTATCTCTCCACATGTTCTGAGACATACGAAAGCAATGCATTTACTGCGAGCTGGAGTGAATATGATATATATTCGCGATTTTCTTGGTCATGTGGAGATTACTACAACGGAGGTGTATGCAAGAATTGACGCAGAAATGAAACGAAAAGTATTTGAGGAAACAGTACCCAATTATATTCCAGAGACTGTTATGCCTTGGGAGGAGGATGAAGACCTATTAGAATGGCTAACACATTTCGGGAAAAAGGCTTTCTGATTCCGATTATGTGTAGTTATTTGAGCCAGAGTGCTGCTTGTTTCATGCACGCTGGCTTTTTGCTACACATAATAAGCAACTATGCATTTCAGATCAGCGCCACGGGGTCGTCATATGGGTAAATCGCTTCGATATAGCCGTCCACCGCCTTCTGCAAGGAGGCAAGGTCGGAGCCGATGCGCTCCACGCGCGGGTACTGTCCCGGCTCCACCATGAGCACCTCGAGGGTGTCGTCCGGCGCTCTTTCGGCGGAGATTTCCCTGCCGTCATTGCTCTCAAACTCCACCTCCACGAAATTGTCCGCATCCAGAATATGATCCCCGGCGTGCCACTGGTCGCTTACCATCTGTTGGGCTTCCTCCTTGGAAGAAGCCTCCACGGACACGGTGAGCTTCAGCGTTTCGGTGATGGTCACGTCAAATTCCTTCATGCGCGCCGCCTCCCTCGTCAATTTCAGCCGGAAGAAAGGGAAAGAGCAGCTCCGCCACTGCCTTGACCACAGCTTCCGCTTCCGCAATGGACAGCTCGGTTTCTTCGCTGTCATCCTCCGTATCGGGTGCATCTTCATATGGGGCTTCGGGGCTTTTCTCAAGGTCGTCGTCATACACGCCGCACCCGTCGCAGCAGTCGCAGTGGATGTGTACGTCGCCGTAGATGTTGATGGTTACGTTCATGGATAAACCTGCCTTTCTCAGCGCTCGTTCCGGCGCTGCTGTTTTTTCTGCCACTGCTCCAGCAGCTTGATGATGGTTTGCTGCATTTGCAAGGGCGTGTAGCTTCGGGGAAAGTATTTGCGGAGAGTGTCGCTGCTCAGCGTGATGCGCTCCTGTTCCTCCTTCTTTTCCTCGGACATGATGGAGCGCATGGCCTCCTTCGTGCATTTTCCCTCCCGGCTGAGCTTCTTGAGCCGCTGCGCCTGGGAAAGCGAGGGCGTGTTCTGGGAATAGTCCATTGCGTCCAGAAACTGCTTCTGCTCGTCATGGGTGAGATACGACAGCTCCACGGCGGGGCTGAACGCGATCTCCTTGCTGTCCACCTTTTCCTGAATCTCAGGGACAAGCTCATTGAGACGAACAAACCTTTGTACTTGATTTCTACTGGAACCTGTTTGCTGGGCGATAATTTCATCGGTTCTCAACTTCGTCCCAACTTGGGACGAAGTTAAATCAACTCGCTCTCCCTGATGTTTCATGGCATCCAGCTTCATCTTGTAGGCAAAGGCTCTTTCACTTGGGAGCAAGCTTTCTCGCTGCAAGTTGCTGTCAACCATAATGATCGTGGCGGCATCATCATCCAAATCCCGAACAATGACCGGCATGGTCTCCTTGCCTGCCAGCTCACTGGCTCTGTGCCGCCTGTGTCCGGCTACCAGCTCATAACCGCCCTCCGGGTCCGGTCGAGCAATCGCCGGAACCAGAACGCCATACTGCTTGATACTGTCAGCGGTCTCCATCATGGCTTCGTCATCCTTGACTTTGAATGGGTGGTTCTTAAAGGGATGCAGTTCAGACAGCGGAATCTCCTGAATCTTTTCCAGCTTTGCATCCTGACGGCCTTCTTCGGTGGAGAACAGATCATCTACCGAGGCCAGCTCTATTTTTTTCGCGCTGCTTTTCAAGTTTCAACACCTCCTTCGTCAGATTTCGATACCCCTCTGCCACTTTGCCGCCAGGGTCATGGGCGAAAATACTTTTTCCCTCTGCGCTGATTTCCTTTGCACGGACAGAGTGTGGAATCTCCGTTCCAAAGACTTTGATTTTACTTCCATAGGTGTCCCGCAGCAAAGCAGCAATCTCTTTGGCAAAGTTGGTGCGGTTATCCACCATCGTCAGCAGGATACCGTCAATCTGGAGCTTTGGATTGATCTGCCGTTTCACCTTACTGACCGTAGATAGAAGCTGTTCCAGCCCTTTGGCGGGCAGATACTCTGCCTGAACGGGAATTATGATCCTGTTCGCAGCCGCCAGCGCATTGACCGTAAGCATTCCCAACGAGGGCTGACAGTCAATCAGGATATGGGAATATTGTCCCTTCAGTGTGTCCAGATATTGCCGTAAAATCGTTTCACGGCTCATGGCGTTTACCAAAGAAACCTCCATACCGGAAAGCTGAATATCCGCAGGCATCAGGTCAACGCCTTCTGCATGATGCAGAATACCTTCTCCGGGGCGTATAGGCTGATCCATCAGAATTTTGCCCATTGCATCCGACAGTGTAAATGGCAGCTTGTCTGGTTGCGGATTTCCCAAGCTGATTGTCAGGCTTCCTTGCGGGTCCCCGTCGATCAGAAGCACTTTCTTTCCGGCCTGTGCCAGACCTATTCCCAAGTTCGCACAGGTTGTTGTTTTGCCAACGCCGCCTTTCTGGTTGGCAATGGCGATGATTTGCGTGTTCAAATAAACCTCCTCCTTCTACAAAAAATATCCCTATTCCGAAAAATAGGGATGAAAAAAGCCGCTTACTCAAATAAATGAATAAACGGCTATGTAAGAAATATTCGATTGTAAGTAAAGTTTTATATCACTGCAAAATAACGAAGTGCATCTTTGATTGCTTCTACCTTTTCTGGTGTCGGATGTTTCCTCGGCTGTTTCAATTCTTCTACCGCATTAGGAGCATCATACATCGGCAATCCCAAATTTCGCTTTACCTCTGCGATATATGCGGTATGTACCTTGAAGCCGTATTTCGCTTCTATGTACTCCTTAATCATTTTGTAGGTCACTTTTTCTTTGGGCTTGTACGCTTCGGCTCTTTTAGCAATACTATCTACCGGAATCTTGCCCTCGCCCTCTCCAAACTCCACATCAATGTGGATATAACTGTCGGCTTTTTTGTGGGACAAAAGAACTACCGTCTCAACATGCACGCTCATCGGAAACATATCAGTCGCCTTCACCTTCCTGATCTCATACCCATTCTCCCGCAGATACTTCACATCCCGAGCCAAAGTCGCTGAATCGCAGCTCACATATACGATTCTCTCCGGCTCCATCTGAACCATCGTATCCAGTACGCTTCTCTCACATCCTTTTCTCGGTGGATCGACTACGATCACATCCGCTCTCGCATGCTCTCCCGGATGCTCTTTTGCATAATCCGCATAATACTCCGGCAGCACTTCTTCTGCCTTTCCTACAAAAAACTCCGCGTTTGTAATCTCATTGATCTTAGCATTATGCTTTGCATCTTCAATTGCCTGCGGCACGATTTCCACGCCGTAAACTTTCTGTGCTTTCTGCGCAAGGAAAAGGGAAATCGTTCCGATACCACAATACACATCCCAAACCGTCTCTTTTCCAGTAAGCCCGGCGTATTCCAGTGCGGTTCCGTAAAGTACCTCTGTCTGTACCGGATTCACCTGATAGAAAGACAGCGGTGAAATCTGGTATTTGACATTACCGATATAATCGGTGATATACGTCTGGCCCCAGAGCGGACAAACCTTTGATCCCATAATCACATTCGTCTTTTCTTTATTGATATTATAAGTAATACTTGTCATTCCCGGAATCTTTGTCAGCTTTTCCAACAATTTTTCACTGCTGGGAAGCTTATCCCCGTTAATGATCAGACAAACCATGATCTCTTTTGTTGTAAATCCATACCGGACCAGGACATGGCGCACCAGCCCTTTGTGCCGTTCCTCATCATATGCAGAAATCTTCTCTTCCCGCATGTAGTCCAGAATCTGATCCAGGATCACTTTATTCTCCGGTACTCCAAGTACGCAGTCCCTGTTCGGAACCGGGATGATCTGATGGGTTCTTCCGGCATAGAATCCGGCAATCAGATTCCCTTCTTTATCCACTCCGATCGGGAACTGTGCTTTATTCCGGTAACGGAACGGTTCCTCCATTCCTGCGATCGGCTCCATGATCTGATCCAGCAATTCTTCTTCCACACTGCCAAGACGGATCAGGTTATTTCTTACTTTTGTATTTTTAAACTCCAACTGTTTCCGGTAATCCATCTCCTGAATCTGGCATCCGCCACAGCGTCTTGCCTCCGGACAGCGTGCAGATACACGAAATGCGGATTCTTTTACAATCCGCATTAATCTCGCATATCCGTAGTTCTTTTTTGCTTTCATTACTTTTACTTCAACGGTATCTCCGATGACTGCATCCTTGATAAACAGAGTATATCCATCAACCTTTCCGATTCCTTCACCACCGATTCCGATATCTGTAACTTCTACCGTCACTACGTCATTTTTCTTCATTTTTATACTCATCTTTCTTTCAGAACTTCTCTTAGATACTGGTCTTTCTTAAGTTAGATTCAAACAGACGGTTATAACCTAACCAGTCCTTTGTATCTTTTGCCTTAAAAATCTCTGTCAGTGTCTGCATCTTTGCATCAGCATTATCTGCACAATTAAGTGCCATTGCCTCAGCAAGCGCCGGTTTCTTCGGCGAACCGTATTCGAGTTCTCCGTGATGCGCTACGATACAGTGCTTTAATTCGCTGGCAAGCTTCTTTGGGAAATCTGGGATCTCACGAATTGCATCATCCAGCATTTCCACACCGATCACAATATGACCGAGCAGCTGCCCATCATCGGTATAATCATTATCCGGGAACAGGGAAAGTTCCTGTGTCTTTCCAATATCATGACACATTGCCGCTGTATACAGAAGATCCTTATTCAGGATCGGATATGCCCCTGCCATATATTCACAGAATTTCACTACGCTTAATGTGTGCTCCAGAAGTCCTCCGGCAAATCCGTGATGTACACTCTTTGCTGCAGAATGTGCCTTGAAGCTCTTGATAAACTGTTCATCATTTACAAAATAATACCGGATCACCTGCTGCAGATACGGGTTCTTCACCTGCTTTCCATAACGCATCAGTTCTTCATACATTCCATCCACACTTTTCTCGCTGGTCGGCATATAATCCGCCGGATCGTATTCTCCCTCGTCTGCTACACGGAGCTGCTTGATGTTCATCTGAAGATTGCCGTTATAGCTGATGATCTCCCCGTAAACTTCAATAAAATCTTTTTCGCTGTAATCTGCAATTCCATTTGAATTCGGATCCCAGATCTTTCCATCTAAAGTTCCTGTCTTGTCCTGAAGGATCAGGTTGTCATATGGTTTTCCGTTCCTTGTCTCCGCACTTCTTTTCCCTTTGCAAAGATACGTATTTCTGATTGTCTCGCCTTCGTGTAATGTCTCAATATATCTCATGTCATTCCTCTTCCTGCTTTATATTTTAAATTTATGGTTGCTTTTTATCTGCAAATCTATTCTTTACTTCCAACTGTCACATCAAATGTTACATCGACATAACCATCTGCGCCACGCCTCTGCCCTTTGATCCTGATCTGTGTACCGGTTCCGGCTTCTGCAATCTGTTTATGAAATCCTGCTATACCGGTGATATCTGTCTTGTTAATCTCTGTGATCACATCACCATTCTGGATCCCCGCCTGCATCGCAGGCGAATCAGCCTCTACTTCCCTGACATAAATGCCTTTCGGGATTCCCTGTTCGCCGGCAAGCTTCTCCGTCACTACAACTCCGTGAACGCCAATATACGGAACTCCCTGTCCATTTGCCAGAAGTTCGATCTCTTCCTTGATATCCGAAATCGCATAGGCACTTACAAGATTTCCGTCTCTCTGCAGTTCTGACTGGTCACAGATTCCAATCACTTCACCCGCCGTGTTAAACAGAATTCCGCTCCCTTTTTCACTTCCTGCAATATCTGTATCAAGCAGTCGGTACTGCCCGTCCGCCACTGTCCGGTAATTTCTGGTGGAACTGATGATCCCATATCCGACACCACCTGCATATCCAAACTGCTCACCAAGAACGATCACGCCGTCCCCACGGTTCACTGCATTAGAATTACCAAGCATCGCCGTCTGGATCTGGTTCCTCGTACTATCCGACAGATCTGATCTCTTGACCGCAATGATCGCAAGTCCAAGATTCCGGTCCTGCTTTTTCAAAGTTGCGTTATATATAGTATTGTCTGAAAATGTGGCTTTCAGTGCTTCTGCATCTTTTACAATTCTTGCCGGTGCCGCAATCAAAAGATCTGCTCCATTATCCCAGAAAATAACTCCCGATACAGCCTGCTCCCCTGCATTCTCCCAGCCTTCATCCCGGTGCACGGCATAGATCTCAACCACACTTTTTCCTGCTGACAATGCCACCTGGTATAATGCATGGTTCATCTCCTGATAATCTTCGACAGTCAGATCCGGATACTGAATCTCTTCCTCCTGTGCTTCCTGATCCTTGGTATCCGTCTCATTCTCAACCGGAGTTTCCTCCTGATCCAGCGGAATCGTTACCTTCTCTCCACCCAGATGTGTCATCGCCCATGGGCGAAGGGCATAAAACGCAAGGCCTGCTGCAAGTCCAAAAATCAGTCCTCTTCCTGCAAGCCTGCACAGATTTCCCATGATTCCTTTTTTACTTCGCTGTTCATCTTTTACTGTTTCCTGCAAAAACGAATATTTTTCTTCCTCACTGTCGTGCGGTTCTTCGTTATGCTTATTCTCCCGATTATCAGACATTGTGCTTCTCCTTAGGCCTCCGGAGTGCTTTCAGCCACACCTGGTTTTAGTATACATGATTCCCCGCAAATGTTCAACGAAATTTCACCTTTCCACTTTCATTTAGACGGTAAATAAGTTAGAATAGAACCAGACAAAATATGAGGTATAAATGTATTATGAATCAAAAATCTTTAACAAAATTGGAATTTCCAAAAATTATAGAGATGCTGACCGATCACGCTTCTTCCCCTGGCGGAGCTTCATTCTGCCGACGGATCAAGCCGATGACCGACCTTAACAAAATCATCACTGCACAGGAACAGACTGCCGCAGCATTTACCCGCATTGTAAAGAAGGGAATTCCTTCTTTCAGCGGCTGCTATGCTGTCTCCGACTCTCTTAAGCGCCTTGAGATCGGAAGTGCCTTAAGCGCACCGGAACTCCTCCGGATCGGCAAGCTTCTTCAGACAACCGCCCGGATCAAATCCTACGGTCGTCATGAAAATGCAGACGATCAGGCAGATTGTCTGGATGTATATTTTGAACAGCTTGCGCCGCTTACACCACTTTCTGCCGAAATTGACCGCTGTATTCTTGGTGAAGATGAGATCAGCGATGATGCCAGCAGCAAATTAAAGCAGATCCGCCGCAGTATTAACGGCATGAATGACAAAATCCATTCTACCATGACCGGACTTTTGAACGGTTCCATGCGCACCTATCTCCAGGATGCCATTATTACCATGCGTGGCGACCGTTACTGTCTCCCGGTAAAAGCCGAGTACCGCAGCCAGGTAAATGGTCTGATCCATGACCAGTCAGCAACCGGCTCCACACTTTTCATTGAGCCGATGGCCGTTGTCAAACTGAACAATGATCTGAAAGAATTATATGCCCAGGAGCAGGAAGAAATCCAGGTGATCCTTGCCCGCCTCAGTGTGGATGCAGCTGAATATATTGAAGAAATCCGTCTGAACTACAAAGCACTTGTAGAACTGGATTTTATTTTTGCAAAAGGTGCACTGGCACTGGATATGAACGCCAGCCGCCCAGTCTTTAACACCGAAGGCCGGATCCGGATCCGTGAGGGAAGACACCCTCTTCTGGACCGTAAAAAAGTTGTTCCGATCAGTCTGACACTTGGAGATACCTTTGATCTTCTCGTCATAACCGGTCCGAACACAGGTGGTAAGACCGTTTCCCTCAAGACTGTGGGGCTTTTTACCCTCATGGGTCAGGCAGGTCTGCACATTCCTGCACTTGACCGTTCAGAACTTGCTGTATTTAACCAGGTTTATGCTGATATTGGTGACGAACAGAGTATTGAACAGTCTTTAAGTACCTTCTCTTCTCACATGACAAATGTGGTTTCTTTCCTAAATCATGTGGATGAGAATTCATTAGTCCTTTTCGATGAACTTGGTGCGGGAACCGATCCGACTGAGGGTGCTGCACTCGCTATCGCCATTCTGTCACATCTGCATAACCGTGGAATCCGCACTATGGCAACGACACACTACAGCGAACTGAAGGTATTTGCTCTTTCTACTCCGGGAGTAGAAAATGCCTGCTGTGAATTTGACGTGGAGACATTGAGCCCGACTTACCATCTTCTGATCGGTATTCCTGGAAAAAGTAATGCTTTCGCGATTTCCGAAAAACTCGGCCTTCCGGATTATATCATCCAGGATGCCAAAACGCATCTGACCGAGGAGGATGAATCTTTTGAAGATCTCCTTACTGATCTGGAACAGAGCCGCAAGACCATCGAAAAAGAGCGGGAAGAGGTTGCTTCTTACCGCCGCGAGATGGAGCGTCTCAAGTCCGAACTCAAGAACCAACAGGAAAAGCTGGATACACAGCGCGACCGGATCATTCGTGAGGCAAATGCCAGAGCAACCGACATTGTTCAGGAAGCCAAAGATTTTGCTGATGAGACAATGAAGAACTTCCGCAAATTCGGCAAAGCCAGTATTTCCGCTTCCGAGATGGAAAAAGAAAGAGAACGGATCCGCAAGCAGCTTTCCAAAACTGAAAATAAAAACCGTCTGGAAAAGAAAAAACCTTCCAAAGCTTACAAGGCAAGCGATTTCCATCTGGGCGATTCTGTAAAAGTACTGAGCATGAATCTGACCGGAACGGTAAATTCACTACCGGATGCCAAAGGCAACCTGTTTGTCCAGATGGGTATTCTCCGGTCACAGGTCAATATTTCCGATCTCGAACTGATCGAAGAACCGCTTACAGTTACTGCAAAGCAGATGCGCAGAACCAGCAGTGGCAAGATGAAGATGGGCAAATCCATGCATGTCAGTCCGGAGATCAATCTTCTTGGCAAGACAGTCGATGAAGCAGTTGCCGAACTTGACAAATATCTGGATGATGCCTATATCGCACACTTAAGTCCGGTACGAATTGTACACGGGAAAGGAACCGGCGCACTCAGGAACGGGATCCATCAGTATCTGCGCCGCCAGAAACATATCAAATCCTTCCGGCTGGGAGCTTTCGGGGAGGGCGATGCCGGTGTAACTATCGTAGAATTCAAATAATCATTGGGGGAACTATCATGGTGACTAAACAGAAAATCTTAATTGTAGATGACGACGAGAATATTGCAGAACTGATTTCTCTCTACCTTACAAAGGAATGCTTCGATACGATGATCGTACACGACGGGGAAGAAGCTCTTACCGCATTTGAATCCTATCAGCCAAACCTGATGCTGCTCGACCTGATGCTTCCGGGCATCGATGGCTATCAGGTCTGTCGCGAGATCCGCAGTAAGCACAATACCCCAATCATTATGCTTTCCGCAAAAGGAGAAGTATTTGACAAGGTGCTCGGTCTGGAGCTTGGTGCCGATGATTACGTCTTAAAACCATTCGATTCCAAGGAGCTTGTCGCAAGAGTAAAAGCGGTACTCAGACGCTATCAGCCTGCCAAACCAGAAACTCCTGCCGCCAGCCGCGGAAAGGTTGTTGACTATCCGGGAATCGAGATCAATCTTACCAATTACGCAGTAACCGTTGATGGTAAGAATGTAGATATGCCGCCAAAAGAACTGGAACTTTTGTATTTCCTCGCCTCTTCACCAAACCAGGTATTCACACGCGAGCAGCTCCTTGACCAGATCTGGGGCTATGAGTATGTCGGCGACACCCGTACCGTTGATGTTCATATTAAGCGTCTGCGCGAGAAGATCAAGGATCATCCTTCCTGGGGACTTAGTACCGTCTGGGGAATCGGTTACAAATTTGAGGTGAAGTAATGAAAAGTACTCTTTACCTTAAATTTATCCTCTTATATATTATTCTCGGATTTTTAAGTATTTTTACAGTGGCATCCCTGTCATCCACACTGACAACCCACTATCTGGAAAGCAGCATTTCCGGCAATATGTATCAGTCGGCGAATCTGCTTGCATCCAATTATCTGCCGGACTATTTTTCCAAAACCATTACTCTGGCAGATGTTTATACACAGCTCAATGGTATGAGCGATTATCTGAATTCAGATATCTGGTTTGTTGATAATGAGGGATCTTTACTTGCATCTGCCAAATCCGGCGATGTATCGTATGCCCCTTCCCGGATTGAAAATTTTGATCCTGCCGAATCCGGCGGCTCCACTTATCTGACCGGTGATTATCACGGGTACTTCAACTCAGAAATGATCACCGTGATTGCTCCGGTCACAGAGAATTTTTCAACCCACGGATATCTGCTTGTACATAAGCCTTACTCGCAGATCACAAACGCACATTCTGTTCTGATGCGTAACACGTATATCGTGATTCTGATCATTTATGTGCTCTCATTCATTATTTTGCTGGGTGTACATTTTCTGATCTACCGCCCGCTCGTCAAGATTACGAATGCAGCAAAGCAGTATGCTTCCGGCAATCTGGATGTTGTCATCCCGGTTAATACGCAGGATGAGATAGGATATCTTTCCGCATCCCTCAACTACATGTCTTCCCAACTGAAAGATATGGAGGATTACCAGAAGAAATTTGTGGCAAATGTATCCCATGATTTCCGTTCTCCTCTGACTTCCATCAAAGGCTATGTTGAAGCCATGGCGGATGGCACGATCCCACCTGAAATGCAGGGCAAATACTTAAATATCATCTTATTTGAAACAGAACGTCTTACTGACCTTACACGCGATCTGCTGACATTGAATGAATTTGATACGAAGGATCTTCTTCTTGATAAAACAGATTTTGATATTCACGAAGTGATCCGTAACACAGCAGCTTCTCGAAGGTACCTGCACTGCCAAAAAAATTTCTATCGAACTTCTTCTGGCAACTCGTACCCTGTATGTACATGCTGACCAGCACAAAATCCAACAGGTTCTATACAATCTGCTGGACAACGCGATCAAATTCAGCAATCCGGAGTCTACGATCACGATTGAAACCACACCGCGCGGTGACAAAGTATATACTTCCGTCAAAGATTATGGAATTGGCATTCCGAAATCAAGTATCAACAAAATATGGGAACGTTTTTACAAAAGTGATCTCTCCCGCGGAAAAGATAAAAAAGGAACCGGACTTGGGCTTTCGATCGTAAAAGAAATTATTCAGGCACACAATGAAAATATCAATGTGATCAGTACCGAGGGAGTTGGAACAGAATTTATCTTCTCCCTTCCACTGACAAAAAAATAGCAAAAAGAAACGGTTGTAGCCGGCATAAATAATATGTCACTCACAACCGTTTTTATATAAAAATGTCTGAAACCCATTTCCCACAGATTTCAGACATTTCTTCTTACTAATAAAGCATCTTCTTAATCGAATCTTTATTCATATTATCTTTTGTAACCCAGGTATATCCGGTACTTACCGTTGCTTCATTTCCCTGACCAAGCACTGCTCTTGCGCAGGCAACAACCGTTGCATAGCCGATTCCGTATGGGTTCTGAACGATCAGACCATCAATCTTCCCATCTTCCAGAAGCTTCATCTGATCCTCCCCGCCGTCAAAGCTCACTACCTTGATTCGGTCTTCCCCTGTTGTTTTGTCCATAGAGTCCAGAACATTCACCACAAGGTCTGCTACTGTTTCATTGGTTGCAAAAATTCCTTTTACATCCGGATACTTTTCAAGAAGATACTTGATTGCATCCTGCTGTGCCGTCTGGGTATCCCGGCTATCTGCGTTCTCTTCCTCTGCTTTTTGCACATTATCTGCAGTCTCCTGGGAATTCTTTTCAGATGAATCTGCATTGATCTCTTTCGAGATCGCATCCAGATCATCCAGATGCCAGATCTCTGCAACCGTTACATTCGGATCATTCTTTTCCACTTCCTGTACAAATCCCTGCTCTCTTTCTTCAGAAGAAGTAGACTTGGAGTCATGTGCGATTACAAGGATCTGACCACTCTCACCGATACTGTTGCACAGCTTACTTGCTGCTGTTGCAGCGGCAGTTGTATTATCTGTATCAATCATGGATACAATATTCTGATAATCGGTCCCGGAATCAAATGCTACGATCGGGATCCCATTCTCTGCAGCAAGATCAAACTGAACCTCACATGCCCCTGAATCAACTGCTGCGATCCCGACCGCAACCGGATACCGTGCAAGCTCCTCATCCAGAATATTTACCTGATCATCTACATCATTCTCTGTCTCCGGCGCAGAATAAACAAGCTTTACTTTATCATTCCCTTTATATCCCAGGTTTGTATTAATATCCGCTACCGCCTGCTTTGCACCTTCCTGAACAGCTTTCCAGTATGCGGAAGAACTTCCTCTTCCTATAATAGAAATCGAGCTTCCTTTCTCCAGATTCAGTCCCTGCACATTGCCATATGCAGATGGCTGTAAAACATCCAGGTTACTCTGATGCTCATTCTCTTCCCTTGTCTCATGACTGAATGTCTGCTCTTTTCCTGTACCTGCATCATTCTTGCTTCCAGCTCCACATCCACCAGTCAAAAGTGCCACACAAAGTACAGCCGAAAGTATACTCCATCGTTTTTTCATAAATCCACTCCACTTTCTCTATCTTAAAATCAGTTTCATTATTGGTTATAAAATGATACAGTACCCACTATACACCAAATCGCCCGGGAAAGGTAGAAAAATTTCTTAAGATTTCATAAATTCTTTTTGTTTTCATTTGTAAGTTTTATATTACTAACCTTTTGGTTTTATATTTCTAACCAAAGAAATGCCCATTTCGCGCTATTAGTTTGACATTTCTAACTCGATTGTATCTATTTTTAAGCATAAATTCCTCTTGTATATTTTCAAGTTCTGTATTAGAATAAAGTTATGCGAAAGGCATATCGATTTTAACTTTTTCATAATAATAAGGAGGATACATATCATGGCACACGTAATTTCAGACGAATGTGTAAGCTGCGGAGCTTGCGAAAGCGAATGTCCAGTAGGAGCAATCTCTATGGGTGCAGATCATATGCAGATCGATGCTTCTGCATGTGTTGACTGTGGCGCTTGCGAATCAGCATGTCCTACAGGAGCAATCAGCGCTGAGTAATCAGAACACGTAGATTGAATAAGACAGTAAGAAAGAGACGGTTTTCATCTGAAGATCGTCTCTTTTTATGTATACGTCTGAACCAAATACAGATCCAGTAAGCATCATCCTATCTGACATTCTTCCCTCTGCAACATTTGTCGAACGATTTTTCTTTCCATCTCTTCTTCTTATGCTACAATAGACTTGTACTCAATCTATATCACATACTTATTTTAATAAGGGGGTTATCGTATGGGCGACGTTCATTACATGATCTCAGAAGCTGCCAAACACGTTGGCGTAGAATCACATGTTCTTCGCTACTGGGAGGAAGAGCTTGATCTTCCGATCGGACGCACTGAGATGGGACATCGGCACTATACGGAAGAAGATATACAGCTTTTTAGCTGTATCAAAGAACTCAAAGAACAGGGACTACTCCTGAAGGAGATCAAACAGCTCCTTCCGGACATGCTTCGCACAAAAGCACTTCTGAAGGCCAGAAAATCGGATGCACCAAAGGCTGCCGCTTCGATAAACGAAGTTGCTGCCCCCCAGGATCCGGCTCTTTCTGTTTATACAGCAGACAACCTTTCTCTTTCTGTTTATCAGCCTCTGCTCGAAGAGTCTCTCCGAAAAATTCTTTTGGAAAACAACCAGATCCTGGAGGGGTCTCTCGGCAAATCCGTATCTGAAAAAGTAACAAAGGAAATGGATTTTCTTTTACAGGCAAAAGAACGCCTGGAAGAAGACCGTTACCGGAAGCTTGATCATTTACTTCGTCAGCAGCAGGCGCTCCGGAAAGAAGCTTCAAAATCTGCCGCCGGACATTACCTGCGGAAATTATTTGGCGAAACCACATAAAAGTCAAAAGACAGCGAACAGTTTTGATTCTGTTCCCTGTCTTTTTCATTTCATAATTTCTCATTCCCCATCCACAACTTTTCGTTCTGAATTGACAAATTTCGTGTACTGCGGAAGCCATGTAAGCGTTACGGTTCCAATCGGACCGTTTCTCTGTTTGGCAATAATGATCTCTGCCTCATTGACATGCTCTGTATCCTTATTATAATAATCATCTCGATAAATGAACATAACCACGTCGGCATCCTGCTCGATTGCTCCGGACTCACGCAGATCAGAAAGCATCGGTCTGTGATCTGGTCTCTGCTCAACCGCACGGCTCAGCTGTGACAGCGCAATGACCGGCACACTTAATTCTCGGGCAAGCGCTTTTAAGGAACGGGAAATATCGGAAATTTCCTGTTGACGGGACTCATTACGTCCACCAACACTTCCGCTCATCAACTGCAGGTAGTCGATGATGATCAGCTCAAGATTATGTTCCATTTTATATTTTCTGCATTTGGAGCGCATTTCTGAAATCGAAATACCCGGTGTATCATCAATGATCAGGTTCGATCTTCCAATTGTTCCGGCACCTTCGATCAGCTTTTCCCAGTCAGAATCCTTCAGATTACCGGTTCTTAAAAGCTGTGCATCTACATAGGATTCCAGCGAGAACAGACGGTTTACCAGCTGTTCCTTTGACATTTCCAGACTGAATATGGCAACTGTACGGTTCTGTTTAAACGCCACATGCTGTGCAATGTTCAGTACAAACGCCGTCTTACCCATAGAAGGACGGGCTGCGACCAGGATCAGATCGGAGGGCTGCAGACCGGATGTCTTGTAATCCAGGTCAATAAATCCAGTCGGAATTCCTGTAACAGTTCCCTTACTCTTAGATGCTTTCTCAATTTTCTCAAGGGCATTTAACACTACCTGCTTGATCGGCACGTATTCACCGTTTCCTCCGCGGTTCTGCACCAGCTCAAAAACCTGCTTCTCTGTCCTTTCAAGGATCGCCTCCAGCGGCTCCTGCCCCTGATAACATTCATCCGCAATCGCTTCATTCATCTTGATCAGACGCCTCAACGTTGCTTTTTCAGAGACGATCTCAGCATAATACTTTACATTTGCCGAGGTTGGAACTGCTGTTACCAGATCCCGGACAAATTCAAGACTACTGATCTCTTCCGGAACAGCTTTTTCACGCAGACGGTTCTGCAGTGTAATCAGGTCAACGGGTTTTCCCTCATTAAAAAGTTCTACCACTGAATCGAAAATTACACCATATGCCTTTTGATAAAAGTCGTCTCCACAAATGATCTCGGCAGCTACTGTAATCGCATCCCGGTCCATCAGTATCGCTCCAACAACAGACTGCTCTGCCTCTATGCTGTGTGGCGGTACTCTCTTAATGAGTGCTTCATCCATGTCTCAGATCCTCCTAAGCTTCCCCAACGTGCACTTTTAATTCAGCAGTCACTTTCTGGTGAAGTTTGACCGGTACAAGATGCATTCCAGGTGTACGGATCGCTTCTTTAATCTGGATCTTTTTCTTATCAAGATCATATCCAAGCTGTTCTTTTACTGCAATTGCAATTTCCTTTGAAGACACAGAACCGAATGTTCTTCCACCTTCCCCGGTCTTGATCTTGAGTTCTACTTTTGCTGCCTCTAATTTCTTTGCAAGTTCCTGCGCTGCTTCCAGATGCTCCTGTGCAACCTTTTCTTCATTCTGTTTCTGAAGCTTTAAGTCATTTAAATTCTTTCCATTTGCTTCTAGTCCAAGGTTTTTTTTGAAAATGAAGTTTCTTGCATATCCGTCACTTACATTTACAACCTCGCCTTTTTTCCCAAGGGATTTTACATCTTCCAATAAAATAACTTTCATCTTAAATATCTCCTTCTTCTATCATAATATCGATTGTCTTTTTCAGAGTTTCAATCGCTCTTTCCATATCGGAATATGGAAACTGGGCACCGGCAGTGTTGATATGACCGCCTCCGCCGAGCCGCTCCATAATGATCTGTACATTGATCTCATCAATGGAACGTGCACTGATGTAAATCTTACCATTATATTCAGTCAATACAAAAGAAGCCTTGATCTCCTCAATATTGAGAAGCTCATTTGACGCCTGTGCTCCGATAATAGTGGGACTTTCAATTCCCAGATGTTCGCCTCGCGCGATCGCAAATACATCCCGATATACCTCAGCACTGCTGATTACTGCAGCTTTTGCCCGGTAAGATGCCATATCATCACGGAGGAGTTTTCTTACATAAGTAACATCTGCGCCACATCTTCTCAGGTACGCAGCTGCCTCAAAGGTCCGGACTCCTGTTCTGGACATGAAATTGTTGGTATCAACCAGAATACCTGCATACATACTGTTCGCTTCCATGGAATTCAAACGCAGATCATCGCCGATATACTGAAGAACCTCTGCTACCATCTCACACGCCGAGGAAGCATATGGCTCAATATACGACAGAACCGCATTCTCAATCACTTCATCACTCTGTCTGTGGTGATCCAGAACTGCAATCGTCTTCGTCAGACGAAGCAGGCGTTCACATTCTGTCATCTTTGGCTTATTGGTGTCAACAACAACTACCATTGTATTGTCATCTGCCAGTTCCTCCGCCTCATGGGAAGTCACAAACAGATCATCCGGATACTTCGGATCATCAGTAAATGCTTCATAAAGCGGTCTGAGTGTCACAGAAATATCGTTCAGGACAATATTGACTTTCTTTTTCATCGCACTTGCTGCCCGGTAAATACCGATTGCCGCACCAAATGAATCCACATCTGCCATCTTATGTCCCATTACGATCACACGCTCTTTTCCGGTGATAAACTCCCGGAGTGCTTCTGCTTTTACTCTTGCTTTTACTCGGGTATTCTTAGCAGTCTGCTCACGCTTTCCGCCATAATAGCTGATTCCCTTGTTATTCTTCACAACTACCTGATCTCCGCCTCTTGCAAGTGCAAGATCGATCGCTATACGGGCATAATTATATCCTGCAGCATAGGTATCTGTACTGAGTCCAAGCCCAATACTTAGTGTAACCGGAATCTGATTGCCGATACTGACTCCTTTTACCTCATCAAGTAAAGAAAAACGGTCTTTTTCCATTCGATTGAAGCTTTCTTTTTTAATTACAACAAAATATTTGTCTTTCTCAAGCTTCTTCACAATACCGGAAAAATCCGCAATATACTGGTTGATCTTACGGTCGATCAGTGCCACCAGAAGAGACTGCCTTACTTCCTCGACACTTTCCATGACCTCTTCATAGTTATCAATATAAACCAGTCCGGCCACCAGCCGCTGCTCTTCATTCGCCCGGATATACCGGTTCAGCTCTGTCACATCCTGAAGATGTATCGCAATAAAATATTCCTTTTCCTCCGGTATCTCCAGAAGCTGCTCTGTCTCACTGAAACCTTCGACCGATACGCACTGGATCTCAGCCTGATAATCTCTGTCAAGATAATTGAATTCCAGGCTTACCGATTCATTCTCTTCCTTTGGAAATACGCCCCGGTTCAACTCCGGAATATATTTACTCAGATAGGTATCCTTCCGGATAGTCGTCCCAAGGACTTCCCGGAACTGTGTGTTCGTCCAGATGATTTTTCCATCATCCAGTAAAATCGCATATGGAATCGAAAGTTCCTTCAGAAGTGTATTCTGGACAATCCCGTACTGCGCTGCAAACTCTACCATGTCTGCCAGAATCAGAGACTTGTTGTAAAAATACATAATGCCAATGACGACTGCATAAACCAGCACAAACGCACTCATAAGCAGCCCGGCCTTTCGATCCATCCTGAAGATCCAGATATTCATCAGGATAAGGAAAAGAATCATAATTCCCGGCCATTGCATATACAATTTCAGTTGTCCCTTTAACTTTATATCCTTTTTCATCTTTCAGCCCTCTTAAAACCTATAGATATTTGTATTATATCACCTTTCCGGATATTAGGGAACTAAAAAATGTGCCAGGGAACGTACACCCTGACACATTTTTCTTTCTTTTATTAAGCTTCGTATCCATTCGGATTCATTGTCTGCCATCTCCATGAATCCTCACACATCTTGTCGATTCCGCGTTCTGCAACCCATCCGAGCTCGTTCTTTGCTTTTTCTGCATTACAGTAGCATGTTGCGATATCTCCGGCTCTTCTTGGCTTGATCTGGTAAGGGATCTCTTTTCCACATGCTTTTTCAAATGCATGCAATACATCCAGTACTGAATATCCCACTCCGGTTCCAAGATTATAAATGCTTACGCCTGATTTTTCCTGGATCTTCTTCAGCGCCTTTACGTGTCCAATTGCAAGGTCAACCACATGGATGTAGTCTCTCACACCTGTTCCGTCCGGTGTATCATAATCATCACCAAATACCCCCAGGCATTCCAGCTTACCGATTGCAACCTGTGCAATATATGGAAGCAGGTTGTTCGGGATACCCTTCGGATCTTCTCCCATCAGTCCGCTCTCATGTGCGCCGATCGGATTGAAGTAACGAAGAAGGACAACATTCCACTCCGGATCTGCCTTATGCAGGTCTGTCAGGATCTGCTCAAGCATCCATTTTGTCCATCCATAAGGATTCGTACAGGTTCCCTTCGGGCATTCTTCTGTAATCGGGATAAATGCCGGATCACCATATACCGTTGCTGAAGAACTGAAGATGATGTTCTTCACATTATGGTTACGCATAACATCACAAAGTGTAAGTGTTCCTGCAATATTGTTCTGATAATATTCAAGTGGCTTTGCAACAGATTCTCCGACTGCTTTAAGTCCTGCGAAATGAATGACACATTCTACACTTTCTTTGTCAAAAATCTGATCCAGTGCTTCTTTATCTCTGATATCTGCTTTATAAAATGTAACGTTCTTACCGGTGATCTTCTCTACACGTCTAATTGCTTCTTCAGAAGCATTGCAAAGATTATCTACTACAATAACTTCATATCCTGCATTCAGCATCTCTACACATGTGTGACTGCCGATAAATCCGGCTCCGCCTGTTACTAAAATTGCCATGATTTTTTCCTCCTGAAATTAGAATCATTTACTTTTCTTTACACACTATAGCACACATCCTGCCTATATGGAAGTGTTTTTACTAAATTATTTGTATTTTTTAGTAAATCGAATGAACTATTTACTAAATTTTAACAAATTTCTACTCTTCCCAGAGATTTTCCGGATAAAGACCTTCTTTTTTCAGATTGCGGATCGCTTCTACGACAACCGGTTTGTCTTCTTTATAAGTTACGCCGTACCATTTATCTGCCGACGGAAGAACCGCTGCTGTTGCGCGGTCTGCCTCCAGAAGATTACTTACGACTGCCGGCAGGAAATATTCACACTTCATCGGATTTTCAGTAAGTCCTTTCTTCAGGAACTGTGGAAATTCTGCTTTCAGCTCGTCCAGTATGCTTCTCGTAAATCCCCACATATTCATGGAAACCAGTGTATCCTCTGGTAAATTTTCCCAGGTTTCTCCATCATTTTCAGTAAATGCAATCTTACCGTCACGCTTCTCAATGCGGGTTCTTTCGGTAATATTTACCAGTTCCCCTTCTTCATTGGTCGTACAGATTCCTCTTGCCACATGACCATTGTCTGTTACTGTATTCTTCAGAAGATATCCGACCATCGCATAACGATACTTATCATCATCCTCATGCTCAGACAGATAATTATAAATTGCTTCAAACGCATGTTTTCCATAATAATCATCTGCATTGATAACAGCAAATGGCCCGTCGATCTCATCAATGCAGCTGAGGACTGCATGTCCGGTTCCCCACGGTTTCACTCTGCCTTCCGGAACTTCAAAACCTTCCGGAATGTTGTTGATATCCTGAAATACATAAGAAACCTCCATATATTTTGCCATACGGTTTCCTACTGCTTCTCTGAAACTGTCTTCATTTTCTTTCTTTATAATAAAAATAACCTTCTCAAATCCGGCTCTTTTTGCATCAAACAGGGAAAAATCCATAATGATGTGTCCCTCTTTATCAACTGGATCGATCTGTTTAAGTCCGCCATAACGGCTTCCCATTCCTGCTGCCATAATTACTAAAACTGGTTTTTTCATAATTGATTCTCCAATTCTTTTTTAGATTTCAAAACTTTCTCTTTCTTATTCTAACCCCAAATGACTCCTTTTTCAATCGTCTGCCAGACAGAAAAACAGTAAAAAAACAGGACTTCCAAAATGGAAATCCTGTTCTGATCATATTCGATTAATCCTGAACGTATGGCATTAAAGCGATATGTCTAGCTCTCTTGATAGCTGTTGTAAGCTTTCTCTGATGTTTAGCACAGTTGCCTGTGATTCTTCTGGGAAGAATTTTGCCTCTTTCGGAAACATATCTTCTCAGCTTGCTGATATCCTTGTAATCAACTGTTGTTACTTTATCTGCACAGCACTGGCAAACGCGTTTTTTTCTGCGACCACGTTTTCTAATCATGATTCTAAGTCCTCCTTTTTCAAATTTTTAGAAGGGGAGATCATCATCTTCGATGCTTTCATCAATGGGATAGAAGCCATCGGAAGGGGCAGTCTGCTTGGGCGCGGGTGCGGTTGCAGCCGGTGCTGCATCTTTGTGGCTTTCAAAGGAAGCCTTGCTTTCCGCAAAGTACTGTTCCTCAACCACAACATCCGTACTCCAGCGTTTTTTGCCCTCGTTATCATCCCAGCTGCGTACCTGCAGCCGACCGATAATGCTGACCATCTGACC
>OHVX01000153.1_pt1 | contig 23201 bp, 14 predicted proteins | sample 1579581 | NCBI WGS metagenome assembly OHVX01 (sample SAMEA3882536, study PRJEB24775) | human gut metagenome | biome: human-associated habitat; feature: intestine environment; material: feces | place: Netherlands | collected 2009/2010
AAGGAAGAATATTATTCATTTTTACTCCTAAATCTTTAATATACACGGCAATAACTGCGGCTATAGGATTAGTATTTTATTTTATTTTAAAGGCAATAGGACTTGGAATTGTAGGGATAATAATAGCTGTAATCTTTGCTGCAATAGGATGGGCAATAGGAATGTTAAAGGTTCCAGAAATACCATCATTAAAATTTACAACACAAACAAGTGGGCAAAATATCGATGATGTTATAAAAAGAGCAATAAAATTTCATGCAAAGAAGAAAAAAATATATGTGTATACAAAGGAGGAAAATGATAATGGAGATAACTAGTATATTTGTGATAATTGCAGCAATATTAGTTTTTATTATATTAATATTAGCATTAGTTTATTGGAAAATGAGCCTAGATGAGAAAAATGGAAAAGAAAAAAAACATACAGAGATTAAAGAACAGGGAACAAAACAACAAACTAAAGTCCCACAATCATATAATAAACAATCAATTTTTTCATTTATGGAATTTGATAAAATAGAAGATAACATGATTGTACAAAAAAATGGGAAAAGATATTTAATGGTTGTAGAATGCCAAGGAATAAATTATGATTTAATGTCTAGAATGGAAAAAAATGCAGTAGAAGAAGGGTTTTCACAATTTTTAAATACATTGAGACACCCAATTCAAATATATACACAAAGTAGAACAATAAATTTAGATAGCAGTTTAGAAAATTATAAACATAGAGTAGATGGAATAAAAGAAGAGTTGGATAGAAAAGAAAATCAATATAAACAAATGGTTCAATCTGGAAGATATGACGAAAAACAATTACAAAAATATAAATTAGAAATAACAAAACAAAGAAACTTATATGAATATGGAAAAGATATAATTTTTAACACAGAAAGAATGAGCTTGAATAAAAATGTACTTAGAAAACAATATTACATAGTAATTCCGTATTATTCATCAGAAGCAGGAAATGATTTATTTGATAAAGATGAAATTAGAAATATAGCTTTTTCTGAGCTTTATACAAAAGCTCAATCAATAATAAGAACTTTGGCAGGATGTAGTGTAACGGGAAAAGTATTAGATTCATATGAACTTGTGGATTTATTATACAACGCATATAATAGAGACGAGGCAGAAACATATGGAATGAAAAAAGCATTACAAGCAGGATATGATGAATTATACATAACGGCACAAGATGTATTAGATAAAAAAATAAAAACATTAGATGCACAAATACAAGAAAAAGCAATGGAAGAAGCTAGAACAGCAATAGAAGAAGTTAAATCTGAAAAACAAAAACAATTAGAACAAAAAGAATTAACAATGGATGACCTAATAGCAGATATGGCAGCACAGATATTAGAGGAAAGCAAAAGTTATATAGGGCAAGATGTAGCAAAAGAAGCAAAAAAGAGAATAAAAACAAAAGATAAAGGAGGGGAAAAAGATGGCAAAAAAGCAAAAGCAAAATCAACTAGCAGAACTACAAAATAGTATTGCTGAAAATGAAAATGGTTATGGACTATTAAAAAAGAAAACAATAAAAGAATTAATTGCTCCATCTGGAATAGATGCTTCAAATATAGATAGATTAGAAATAATATCGACAACAACTAGATTTGCAAGAACATTTTTTATATCAGCATTACCACGTATGGCTACATTCCCGGAACTTTTAAGAGATATGTATATGTTTGGAGATATAAACACATCAATATATATCAATCCAATAGCAGAATCAAGATCTCAAAATGAGCTAAATAAAGTTATAAATGAACTAGAAACAGAAAGAATTGTAGCTTATGACAAAGGAAATATAAATAGAGAGAGCTTATTAGCACAAAAAAGAGTAGAAGCAGAATCTTTAAGAGATGAAATAGCAGCAGGATTTAATAAACTTTATGAAGCTTCAATTGTTTCAACATTGTTTGCATATAATTTACAAGATTTAGACAGATTAACAAAATTATTAGCAACAGAAATGTCAAAATCATTAATAGATATAAAATCAGCATGGGGCATACAAGAAGAGGGATTTCAATCAAACTTACCATTAATGGAAGACAAAATAAAGAAGATTCACACATTTGACCGTAGATCGATGGGAACAGTATTTCCATTTACTACATCAGAAGTAGGACATCCAACAGGTGTTCCACTAGGATTTAATAAACAAACAGGTGTGCCAATTTTATTTGATAATTTCCATCCAAGCTTAACAAATTATAATATGGTTATATTTGCTAAATCTGGTGCTGGTAAATCTGTTACAATGAAAACGCTAATTTCAAGATCTTCTGTTCTTATGGGAATAGAAAGTTTGGCACTAGATGCTGAAGGTGAGTATACAGTAGTTGCAGAGGCCCTTGGAGGAATAAATGTAGTAATAAGCCCTAATTCACAAACAATTATAAACTTATTTGATATAGAAATAGAAAAGGTAAAAGATGAAATAACAGGGAGAGAAAGGCCTATATTAAATGTAGAGAACAAAGTAGAGGACGTAACACAAGCACTTTTAACAATGGCGAGAGGAAGTACAAGAAGTACAGAAGTAAACGAACTTACAAAACAAATAATATCAGAATCAGTGGCAGAAGAATATGCAAGAGTGGGAATTACAGCAGATCCAGCAAGTTTATATGAATCAGATAGTGTAATTTCTGGAGATGCTTTAGGGAAAAGAAAAAAAGAAATGCCAACAATTGGTTCTTGGTATAAAAGAATAGTAGAAAAGGCAAAGCAAAATGATAATTCAGATTATAGATTCCATTACAGCTATTTAATAAAAGTTATGAAACAATATGTAAGAGAATTAAATGGACAAATGGCATATTTCGATGGGCAATCTACATTTGAACTATTAGATGGAGCACCATTTATAAACTTGGATATATCTCAATTGGAGGAAAGATTTGCAAGACCACTTGCACAACAAATATTACTTTCTTGGATTTGGGAAAAATATGTTAAAAAGAATAGTGAAGATAGAACAAAAGCAACTAAAAAAAGAGTTTTAGTTGATGAAGCTTGGATGCTTCTTCCATATCCAGAAGCAGTAGATTTTTTAAACACAATGGCAAGACGTGCAAGAAAAAGAAATGTATCACTTGCAATAATTTCTCAAAGATTCCAAGATTTCTATGAAAAACCAGAAGCACAAGCGGTTTTAACATCATCAGATACAAAACTATTTTTAGCACAAGATAAATCAGAAATAAACTACTTAAAAGAGGTATTTAAGTTAAGTGAAGGAGAAGCTGGATTCTTAGTAACTTGCTTAAAAGGTGAAGGATTACTTAAAGTAGGAGCGGATACAGCAATATTACAAATTAAGCCTACAAGAAAAGAGTTTGAGTTTGTAGAAACAAACTTAAATAAAATAGCACAAATGAAACAATCGAGAGAAAGTTAAAATATAGGAGGAAACAATGAAAAATATTGCTAGTAAAAAAACAACTCAAAAAATATTTTTAATAGTTTTAACAGTGCTATTATTTAGTTGCATCGTGCCAAATTATTCAATGGCACTAAGGCCATCTGATAATGGAACGGATACACATTCGTACAATCCAGTAAAGATAGATTCAGAGATAACGGTAGAAGATGTTAGCTTTGATGGTGGAACTTTATTAACTCCAATAAAAAAATTATGCTATACTGTTGGAGATGCAATTATGACTATAGCTCAAAAAATAGTTATAGGAAATAAATTTACTGTTCCATGTGCAAATGTTACACCAGTTGGAGATAAAGGAACAGGAGAAGGTCATGATGCATGGGATGATGCTGGCGATAACAATATAAAGTACCCAGCATATTTATACCTTACACCAGAATCAATTTTTAGAAATCAAATTGCTTCATTAAATCCAAACTTTATTAATGCGATTAATATGGATGGAACATTGGAGAAAGCATTAGGTGGAGACGATGATGTAGTGATGGATGGAAAAACATCTACTTCACATGCTGATAATGTAGAAAAAAATTTGAATGTGTTGAGATCAACAATTGCTAAATGGTATGTTGCAATAAGGAACTTTTCACTAGTTGGATTACTTTCTGTTCTAGTATACATAGGTATAAGAGTTGTAATATCAAGTACAGCATCAGATAAAGCTAAGTACAAACAAATGATTTCGTCTTGGGTAGGTGCAATATGTTTAATATTTTTATTACATTATATAATGGCATTTACATTTACCCTAACAGAAAATTTAACTGATTTGTTTAATTCAAATATGGGCAATCCAGGAATTAAATTGCCTAGTGTTGTCGGAGATGATGCAAAATTTACATTTAATGATAAAACAAATAATGAAAAATTTAGTGAAGTGTTGAGCAAGTTACAAGGAGAACACTTGGTAATCAAGGGAAATGTTTTTAATGCGAACAATGAAATTACAGGAGTTGCTAACTTAATGCAATATGCTAGATTATATGCTAATTTAAATGGCGCTTCTGGATTAGGATATACAATAACATACTTATTTCTAGTTGGATTTACAGTGATATATTTTGCTAAATATATAGGAAGGTTTATAAGAATAGCATTTTTAACATTGATTGCACCATTAATAACACTTACATATCCAATAGATAAATTAAATGATGGGCAAGCGCAGGCATTTAATATGTGGCTTAAAGAGTTTACATTTAATGTTTTAATACAACCATTTCATTTGTTAATATATATGATATTTATTAGTTCAGCACTAGAGTTTGCAAATTCAAATATAATATATACAATTGTTGTATTGGGATTTATGACACAAGCAGAAAAACTATTGAGAAAAATGTTTGGCTTCGAAAAGGCGTCTACAATGGGAGCATTTTCTGGAGCAGCGGCAGGTTCTATGCTTGCAAATGTTGCTGGTAAAATAGGAAATAAAGTTGCAAAGGGTAAAGGCGGATCCGGTGGAAACGGTGGATCTGGCGGAAGTGGTGATGGAGCTAGTCAACCAGATAGAATTCGTGCGAAAGAAGATCCATATGATGGATTGAATCCAAGAGATGGTAATGGACAAAGCCAACAAAATAATAATGAACCAATTCAAAATTCAGAACTTGAGGCAGAAGATAGCAATGATTTAACAAAAGGACAAATGGTAGGAAATGCTGTAAAAGCAGTTGCAAGAAACAAGGCAATGAGATTAGGAAATAAAACGGGTTCACATTATATAAATGCATGGAAGGCAACAAAAGGAATGGGCGGAAAAGCTCGTGCAAAAGCACTTGGAAAAGAAGCATGGAATGGTGCTAAAGTGGTTGCACCAAAAGCTTTAAAACTAGGAGCAAGAACGGCTGGAAGATACACGTTTGCTGGAACAGCAACATTAATTTCTGGATCGGCAGCATTAATGTCTGGTGACCCAAGTAAAATAGCCTCTGCTGTAGGAATAGCAGCAACAGCAGGATCAAAGACAGGTAGAGTAGTTGCTGATAAAGGAATATCAAGAGTATCGAAAGATTGGAATATAGCAAAAAGAGGATATTATGGTAAAGATTATGCAGCTAAGCAAGAGGCAGCTTTGAATGACAAATGGAAAAATGATGCGGAAATAGATGATAAATATAGAGAAGCTTTTGGAAATGAGAATTTTAAAGCTGCAAAAGAGGCAGCTCTTGAAATGAGAGAAAACTATGGAACTACTGATGATGATCAGATTATAAAATCATTAAAAATGACAAGCGAATTTGGAGGAGAAAAGGCAGCAAAAGAAGCAACAAAAGCAAATACAGAAGTGCCAACACTTGAGCTAGCAAAAAGAATTCCAGCATTTGCAAAAGGAATTAGTGATGATATGTATGATGATTATGATAGGTACAATACAGGAAGAAATAAGATGATAGATAAATTTACTCGTCAACCGGGATATGACTTGAAAAAAGCAGAACAAACAACAGATACTATTTTAAAACAAGTTGCAAGAGTAAAAGGTAAAGAAATTCCAATTCAAAAAGCTATACCACAGTCTAAACCAAAAGGAAGAACAAATAAAAAATAGAACCAAAAAATATAAAAATAATAGGAGGTTCAAAATTGCATAAAATATTAAGCTTTTATAATAGTAATAGAAGAGTTATATGGATTGCAATACTAGCAATTGCATTCACGATAATATTATTGCAAACATTAAATAATGATGCTAAAAAAAGAAATTCAGAAATTAATACAAATGATGAGATAAATAGTAGTAGCAATACTACTATTTATCCTAATAACCAAGAAGATTTTTTAAGCAGTAATTATAATAGTGAAAAAATACAAGATGAAAAATTAAAACTTATAAGTGCTTTTTTAGAAAAATGCAATAATGGAAAAATCAAAGAAGCATATGATTTGTTAAGTACAGACTGCAAAGAGGAAATGTTTCCAGTATTAGAAAAATTTAAAAATGACTATACAGATTTAGTTTTTAACACAGCTAAAACATATGATATAAAATTATGGATGTCAGGTAAATATAGTATATATAAAATAAGTATATATGAAAATGCATTAGCAACTGGAGTAGTTAATAATAATGCAATAGATAGCTATTATACAGTTGTTGAAGAAAATAATGATTATAAAATAAATATAAATAATCTTATTGCGAAAGAAGAATTAAATACAGAAAATAGTAATGACTATGTTAGAATAAATGTAATAAGCAGAAAAATATATATTGATTATGAAGAATATGAAATAAAAATAACAAACAATACGCAGAAGACAATTTTGATGGATGGATACAGGAAGAACAATTCAATGTATTTACAAGATTCAGTGGGAGGTAAGAAAACAGCATATACTAATGAAATACCAGAAAGATTATTGATAATTAACCCGCTATTAAGTATTACAAGAACTATAAAATTCAATAAATCATATACGGAAAAAATATCTTCTAAAGGAATAACATTTGAAGATATTATACTAGATTATGATGAATATAAAAAACAGGAAAATAAACAAGAATATAGTAATGTTTCAAATATAAATGTTGGTTTTTAAAGTGAGGTGAAAAACTTGCAAGAAGAAGATGATAATAATGTAGCAGCTGAGGTTGCAAAAGAAGCAGCAAAAGAAGCAGCAAGACAAGCAAAACAAGCAGCAAAGGAAGCAGCAAAAAAAGCGGTTAAAGATGCTTTAAAAAAAGCTTTAATGGGATTAGTTAAAAGCCCATATTTTTGGCTTGCAGTAGGAATTATATTAGTTTTAGTAATCTTTTTAGCGGGAGCACATTATGTTATACAAAAAAGTAAAATAAAATCATATCAAGAAGATAAAGAAAAAATAACCACAGAGAGTGGATTCTTTGATATTGGAAAAACAATATTTAATAATGGCGTCTACGAATATCAATTTGAAAGCGAAGAAATTGAGTTAGCCAATAAGCTGCTAACAGCGATAGGATATGACCCAGCTACATTTACAAATTTTGAAAAATACGTTTTAGTAAAAGTTTCAAATGCAAAAGAAGATTCATTAGGACAATTAACTATGGATTTGGATTTGCAAGAATATAGTGAAAAAGAATTACATCTCCTTCCCAAGTTTGTAGAAGCTGAGTTAAAAACAATGTACCCAGATTTAGGCGGAGATACAAATAAAGTTAGAGATAGTTTTCAGGGAAATGTAAAAATAAAAAGGAATGATTATGAATTAAAATATAAACCACAAAAAGAATTTGACAAATTGATAGAAACTAATAGCTCTGATGTGTTAAATTATTTTACATTAGATGAAGCTTTTAATCTGTCAGTTGCAAATGGATCAACATCAACATCTAGTAGTCAACTAAGTGGAGATAAGGGGCATGTAACTGATGATGGCTATTCGCAGGAAACAATATATGTAAAAACCACTGTTCCATATATGAGTGTAATACAAAAATTTGCTACACCATACTCATTTTTCTTTACATTATTAACAATAACAGAAGATGCAAATTTTTGTGAAGATGTTGCAAACCTTGCATTGAAAAATGAAGTAGAATTAACTGTTTATGATGAAGTTACAACAGTACAAAATAAATATGTAGAAGAAGGAACAGCGAAAGTTGATTACAAATATTTGTTTAAATTGGAATATGATTATAAAGAGAATGATGAAAAAGAAAAAAATGAAAGATATAATTATGATAAATATAATGAACTGAACCAAGAAGAAAAGTATACAAAAACAACAAATAGTACAAATATATCTACTACTCCTAAAATTGTAGTAAGTAAGGCAAATACTATTTTTTGGAACATGCAAAATGCTTATAAAGAAGAATCGAAAACTGAGCCAGAAAATGTTTCAACAGGAGGACCAACTACACAAAAAATTGATCCAGAAGAAAATATTAGAATAGATACTATTACTTCGTCTGCAGGATATCAAAAACTAAAACCAGATATGAAATCTGAAATAACTGCTGAAGCGGCAAAAAAAGGAAAAACAATAAATATCACAAATATAGATATAAAAACGGGGACAGGCTGGTCATATAGATCTGTATGGGCAAAAGAGAGAACAGTAAAAGCAACAAATACAGAAAATATAACAAGAATAGAATATGCAGTGGATGATTCTAAGGCTAAACTAGAATTTAAAGATGAAGGAAAAGGTGGCTTTTATGATATTTTAATTAGTGACGAATATAGACATACAACAACAGAGCATATATATGAACTACAAGATAGATTAAATGAATTCTTTTCAGATACTTTAGACTCAGCAGAAATATATATTAATATATTTGAGTATATGAAAGCACTATTAATGGGAATAGAGCCAAGTATTGACATCAGTAGCATAATGGATCAGATAGCAAGTGGAAATGAGCTAACAGCAGTAGGTTTGGTTGGTGGATATATTGTGGAAACAACTAAATCTTCAGAAAATTTAGTACTAAATGAAGAACAATTGAAAACTGCAATAGAAAAATGGGCAAATTCTGGTACAAGAAGAAATAATTTAGATAGTGTTGGAGCAAGTAAATTTATTGAATTACAAAATAAATATAATGTTAATGCAGTTTTTGCTATTGCAGTGTTTCAACAAGAAAATCAGTGTGGTGCTGCTAAAGATGCTAAGCTGATTAAAAATAATACTAATAATTGGGGAAGCATAAAAGGAAACTATAATGGAAATTCGTGGACCGACTCAAAAGGCAATACATGGCGAGTATATCCTAGCTATACAGAAGCAACAGAGGATTTTATGAGATTAATAAAAAAAGAGTATTTCTCAGAGGGAAAGAACTCTGTACAAACAATATCAGCAAAATATTGTCCGGGTTCGCAATCATGGGCACCAGGAGTTACTGCAATAATGACAGAGATTTATAAAGCTGCAGGCGTAAATGTAAGTGAACAAAAAAATGTAACTGGCGGAAATGGATATACTACAACATTTACAAACCAATTTGGTAGGGAGTTTAAAGAATATAAACAAAATGGAGCACCATACAGCAGTAAGAGAATATATGATTCAACAGTATCAAAAGTTGGATGTGGAGTAACATCTGTTGCAATAGTAGCATCTGGATACGGAATAAATAAAAATCCATATGAGTGCTATCTAGTTAATAGTAATTTAACAAATTCGCTAAGAGGAATGGGATTTACAGTTACTGAAATGGGAAGATTTGAAAATAGAAATGCTGGGGTGCCATTTGATAAAAACAAAATAATAGAGCATTTAAAATCAGGAAATCCAGTTATAATATATGTGTTAAGAAGTGCTGGAAGTACTTTTACTACTGATAAGCATTATATGGCATTACTAGATGTAAAAGATAATGGAAATTATATATATGTTTCAGATCCATGGGCAACAGGACGTACAGGCTGGCAGTCAGCTGTATCATTATTTAATGGCGCTGTTGGAGCAAAATTAGTAAGTAAATAATTAGGAGGTTATAGTGAAAAAAATTAAATATATTATATTAATTCTTATATTAATTTTAATACTATGTATAACTGCCATTGTTGTAATTAATAAAAAGAACGAGAAAAATCATGGAGAAAAAGACACATTAGTTTCGGAACATCCAACATATGTAATAAACGAAAATATTGAGAAGTTAAGTAATAGAAATCAATATTATATATTATTGGATTGCATAAAGGAATTTGTTAATTATACTAATAATAAAAACACTAATGCGGTAGAAGCAGTAACTATGCAAAAAAACATACAAAATATTATAGATGAATACACATTTAAAAATGTAGATGACATATCTTTAGAAGAAATATATGTTCTAAATGGGTATACATATTGCACATATTATATAAAAGGAAAAGAAAGTATAGAATTAGACAAGAGATTTTATATGATGGCAAATTTGGATTTTGAAAATACAACATATAAATTAACTCCAATAACAGAAAATGAATATAATAAACTTATTACAGAAAATAAATCAAAAAGTGATGAATTGACTATTTCTAAAAATAAATATAATTTATTTAAAAATATAAATGTAACAAATGAGGATATGGCTCGAAATTATCTTAATGATTATATAAATAAAGCACTTAATTATCCAGAGTTAGCTTATAATTTACTTGATGAAGAATATAAAAACAAAAGATTTGGAAATCTAGAAGAGTATAAAAATAATATGAGTGAAAATGAAAATCAAATGGAAAATACAACAATGGTGAAGTATGGTGTTAATGAAAAAGATAATTATACTGAATATATAATTGTAGATAATTTTGATAATTATTATACAATAAAAGAAAATGGAATAATGGATTATACAATATTGTTAGATAATTATACAATAAAAACAGAGGAGTTTATAACTACATACAATAAAGCAAGCGATGCAAAGAAAGTAGCTACAGATATTGAAATATTTATAAAAATGATAAACAACAAAGATTATAAAAATGCATATGAATGTTTATCAAGTGAATTTAAACAGAATTATTTTAAAACAATTGATGAATTCAAAAACTATGTGCAGAAAAACTTTTATGATACAAATTATATAACTATTAAAAATGTTCAAACAAAAAGTAATGTGTATACTTGTACAGCTAATATTAAGAGTGGGGTAGGTGTAGCTGCAGATGATATGGATAAAAATTTTATAATAAAATTAAATCCAAATGCAGAATTTGAATTATCTTTCGAGGTAGAATAGGAGAGTAATATGGAAAAAGAAAAGAAAATTTCAACATTTACAGCGAATGAAAAAGAAACTATGGAGAAAATGGACAAGTTTGAATCAAGTATGAAAGAAAGCCTAGCAGAGGGAGAAAGAATTTCTAGTATAGAGTATTATGAAAAGTTAAAAATAAAAGATGGATTAGAAATAAATTCTGATATTTATATAGCCAAGATAACTAATGATGATGGAACAGAAAAAGTTGGAATATATGCAAAGGATTCCAATAATTTATTAGGCTATGTTAATGAAGAAGGACATATAGAATTTATTGATCCATTATTAAGATCTTTGGAAATAGAAATGACATTGGAAGATTTAAAAGAACTTAATATTGAAAATATAAGAGCAAAATCGGAGGAGCTAACGCCAGAGGAATTAGAAGAGTATATAGAAAAACAAAAAAAAGGCGAAGGAAAAGAAGAAAAAGATGAGAAAGAAGACAAAGATTCTGAGGAAAAAGATGAGCAAGAAGCAAATGAAGAATTAATGGAAAATGAAGGACAGGATCTAGGAATTACATATTATAAAAAAATAAAAGATCCAAGATTACAATTAGAATTTCCAGAATTGAAAGGAAAGAAATTAGGATTGGCATATTCTAGTAAATTAGGACAATACATAATTACAGAAAAAGATGAAAATGGAATAAGAATAGCTGACGAGATTAAACCGGCAAAGCCAACAATGCGTAGTGTGATTTCAATAGACGAGAATGGTGAGAATGTAGAAAGAAAAAGTCCACATGCATTGATGAAGACGAACAGAAAAGATATTGAAATGTCAATTACAATAGATATATATGGCTATATTGAGTTGGGAAAAGTGCGTGTAACTCCATGCAATGAGAGAGTCGAAAGACCGGTAAAAGTACAAAGCAAAACAAATGTACCAGAAACAGAAGTTATTAAAGCAACAGATACGAGAACTGAAAATCATGAAATAGCACATAATTTTGAAAAAGGAGAAGAGAAAGGAATAGAAATTCAAAATTTAAATATGATAATAGATTTGGGTAATGGAGAAACAACAACAATAGCAAAAGAAGCAGAAAAGGCAAAAGTTTCGCCAGAAGAATTTTTAAACCTATACAATGAGGCAGAAGGAAAAACTCCTAAAGAAAAAATTGATAACGCTCACGAAGAAGTAGAAGAGCAATTTAGAGGAAATGAAAGAAGAAGATAAAAAAATAGTTTGCATTGTGCAAACTATTTTTTTAATATAATAAGATTTCGTTGAATAGCAGGAATACTTAAAGCTATTTTAATAATTAATATCGTTGCTACAATGGACAAAATTAATGTTACAAAATTCTTTACATGTTCTTTAAAAGTCTTTTTATATTTTATTTTATATCCCATATTTCTTAAATTGTTTACATATGCATCATGATAAGCTCTGTTTACAGCATCTTGATAAGCTTGCTCTCTTGCTTGTTCTTGAGCACGAGCAGTATATGTATCAGTTTGATATTGAGCAGAATCATTATTTGTATTGTTATAATAATTATTGTATTCATTAGAATTTGAAGAATTAGTATTTCCAGCAGATGAGTATTGTTTTAAAGCGTTTTCTAATTCTTTGCAATAATTGCTAAGTTTTAGAAAATCTTCAGCAGAAACAGTTTGTGGAGAAGTACTTGCTTCATAATCATGTAATTCTTCATCATATTCTTTTCTCTTTTCTTCATTAGATAATATTTCATATGCTTCAGAAATTTCCTTAAACTTTTCTTCGGCTTCTTGTTTATTATCTGGATTTGCATCAGGATGATATTTTTTAGCTAAAAATTTATATACTTTGGAAATTGTTTCTTGAGAGGCTTTTTTATTTACTTCTAAAATTTCATAATAGTTTTTCATTTATATACTCCTAATAGTAATATATTAAATTATATCACATCAAAACTAAGAAACACAATAATTAAAAAAAGATTACATTTGAATAATTTTAAACCAAAATTTTTGCATAAACTCCTAATAATAGCTAAAACTATTATTGGGAGTTGATTTTTTATGAAATTAAAGTCAAAATTAATTTTATGTGTAATGATTTTTTTCTTGATAGCAGGTATATTTACAAGCAGTTTAGCAATGAAAAACTATCAAACAGTAAGCACACCAACAGGTTTTGTTACTGCAACAACACTAAATGTAAGACAAGGACCACGGTACTAACTTTGGAGTAATAACAAAAGTGTATAAAAACCAATATATACGCTTATTTGCAAAAATAGGAGATTGGTATATTGTACAAACGGATAATGATTATATTGGAGCAGTTAGCAGTAAATATATTAAACTAATATATCCTAATACTCGGAAGTGCTGGGAATAATTCTAACACAACAAAGCCAAATGCAAACAATACTACCAAAAGTGAACTAACAGCTGATGAACAAGAGGTATTTGATTTAATTAATGCAAAAAGGGTTGCTAATGGTTTATCTGCATTAAAAATAAATGACGAGGTACAAAATGTTGCAAGAATAAAAGCACAAGACATGGTTGATAACAATTATTTTTCACATACTTCACCAATTTATGGTTCGCCATTTGATATGATGAAAAAATTCGGAATAAGTTATAAAACAGCAGGAGAAAATATTGCAGGAAATTCAAGCAACAGTGGGGCTGTAAATGCGTGGATGAATTCAGAAGGGCATAGAGCAAATATTTTAAATAGCAGTTTTATTTATACAGGGATAGGTGTAGTAAAAAGCCCAAAATATGGGAAAATATATGTACAAATGTTTATAGGAAAATAAAACTAAATTATGCATTTTTAATGCTTTATTTAATAAAATTTAAAAGGTGATTTTATTGAATAATATAAAAAAAATAATAATTGGATTTATAATTGCATTAATGTGTGTTAATGTAAGCGTATTTGCGTACGAGATAGAAGAAGAAACGGACTATGTATGGTTAAAGGAAGAAATAGAAAATGTTTCTACAAATGTTTCAAAAGAACCAAGCATTTTATCAAGAAGTGCAATTGCTTTTGATAGAAATTCAAAAACAATATTATATGGTAAAAATTATGACAAAGAAGTTCCAATGGCAAGCACAACAAAAATAATGACAGCAATAGTATTTGTAGAAAACAATAAAAACTTAAATGAAGAAGTAGAAGTTTGCAAACAAGCTGCGAACATAGGGGGCTCAAGGTTAGGACTAAAAACAGGAGACAAAATAACAAAAGAAGATTTATTATATGGGTTAATGCTTTGCTCACGGAAATGATGCTGCAATTCAAATAGCCGTAAGCACTGCGAAAAGTGTAGAAAATTTTGCAGATTTAATGAATAAAAAAGCACAAGAATTAAATTTAAAACATACTCATTTTATAACTCCACATGGATTAGATGAGGAGAAACATTATACAACTGCATATGAGCTTGCGTTAATTGCCGATTATGCATTAAATATTCAAAAAATTTCAGAGGTTGTAAGTACTAAAGTGCATAATGTAAATATAAATGGAAATATAAAAACAATAACAAATACAAATGAGTTGCTTGGATATTTAGATGGAGTGAATGGAGTGAAGACGGGATTTACAAATGGTGCAGGAAGATGCCTAGTAACATCGGTAACAAGAAATGGATTTAATATTATAACAGTTGTACTAGGAGCCGATACTAAAAAAACAAGGACAAAAGATTCTATCAATTTAATAGAGTACATATATAAAAACTATGAAATAGTAAATCTAGAAGAATTGGTTAATAAGGAATTTGAAAAATGGAAAAAAGTAAATGCTAATAGGATTATTGTAAATAAAGGTGAAAAGCAAAGTGTAAAATTAGGTTTAGGAAATTTTAAATATAAATTATATCCAATAAAAAAAGAAGAAATTGATAATATAAGAATAAGTATAAATTCTTTAAAATATTTAGAAGCACCAGTAGAAGAAAACACTAAAATTGGAAAAGTCACACTACAAATTGGCGATAGTAATGTGGAAAGTATAGATATAATCACAAAAAATATAGTAAATAAAAAAAGTGCAAGATATTACTTTATAGAATTAATAGGAAATTTTAAGAATGTATATATGCAATTAATTGCATAAGTAAAAAAATAAAGACTTTTAAAGTCTTTATTTTTTGGAGGCGACACCCGGATTCGAACCGGGGAATCAGAGTTTTGCAGACTCGTGCCTTACCACTTGGCTATGTCGCCGAATATTTAAGATATGATATAATTTATTCACTTTTAATTAAAATAGTACCAAATAACAATAAAAAAGTTAATAGTGAACAACTAAAAATCTGGAGCGGGAAACGGGGCTCAAACCCGCGACCTCTGCCTTGGCAAGGCAGCGCTCTATCAACTGAGCTATTCCCGCAAAAATTAAAGCATAACTATAATAGCAAATTTATATAAAAAAGTCAATAGAAAAAATTGGATTTAATTGCTAAAATCTTTTTTACATAATGTGTTGATAAATAACTTAAAATATTGTATAATTAGTATGTATTATTAGATATGGCGTTTAAAAGCATGCTTACTTTAGTAAAAATACTAAAGGGATTTTTATACATATAAAAAAGCTGTATAACTACGGGAATAAGCCAAAAGAACAAGAAAATGAAAAAATTATTATACACATAAAAAAATGTCATGAAAATGTAATATTTAATGCTAATAAAAAACAAAACTCTAAAAAATGGCTTCCGTAAAGGCTTAAAGAACGTTTTTTTACAAAAGAAAAATGCCTAAAAAAGAGGTATTGATTTAATTTAAAAAAAATTTATAATATATATAGTTAGTATTTTGTAAGAAGGAAGGTAAATTATGAAAAGGATTAAGATTTTATTAATGGCATTAATAGTAGCTTTGATTTCAATAGCGGTACTAAACCCAAATGCGATATATGCAGCAGAAGAAAAAAGGGACCTTACATATCAAAGAACAAGACCATATAGTGATGATAATGGAGATAATAACATAGACGATGAAGAATATACCTTCGCTAGACATAAAGATGGTCAAGAATTTAAGTATTCAATAGTAAAGATATTTGATTATAATAAAAGAGAATTAGAAACTCCATATAAAAAATTCGAAGATAGCTTTTATTGTATAAGAGGAGGAAAGGGCTTTGGTAGTGTGGAATTTGGTGACAATAGTTCTGCAAACTCAACAAAATATACAGTAATAGAAAATATGAAATCTAATGCTAATGAGGTAATTGCCAAGTATAAAGAATTATATAATATTAACCTAGATAGAACAGAGAACATTACTTTTAATGAGAAAACATATAACAATGTTAACATATATAATGCAATGCTATGGATAGCAGATAATGCATATTTACCAGTAAGTACAGATAAATACAATGCACAAGAATATAAAACAGAATTACTAACAAAAATAGGAATTGCAAAAGTAAACCAAGGTATGATAACAGATGATGATTTAGAAGTAATTCAACAGTTAGCTTTTTGGTATTTTGCAAATTATGATGAAAACGGAAAAAATGAATCAGTATCAACAACAAATCCAACACCAGTTAATTGGCTAGCTATAAATGAAAGTAATGATGTGTTTGGAACAAGAAGGGCAAACTATTTAAACAGAATATATCAATATTTTATAGAAGGAGCATTAAAAGAAGGCTCAGATTCAACTAGCACAATAAGAGAAACAACTAATAGTGATAGTGTAAATATAGAATTTGATAAAAATATAAAATTTGGAGTAGAAGATAAAAGTAGTACAGGAACAAAGCCAAATCCATATGAAAACTATTATCTAATAGGACCATTTAAAATTACAACAAATGATGCAAGATACAACGATTTTGAATTAGCATTAAAAGACGGGAAAGGAAATATTGTTAATCAATACTTCTATTTTGAACAAACAGAAGATACATTAAAAAGAATGCAAATTTTTGATGTTATAAATTCAACAGGAAATAAAGTTGAATTAGAAAAAGTTACATATAATAATGAATATTATATTAAATTATATAAATCAGCAATGGAATTTGTTGATATAGACTGCTCAAAATTTTCACTAAAAGTATCAAAAACAGGAAAATGGGCAACAGCAAATTTCTTGTATGCTACAGGAAATGACCAAGCGGTAATTGAAATAAAAAGAGATAAAGCAGAGGCAGAAGATGAAATATCAACAGAAGTACCAAAAAGATTTGACTTAGCACTACGTAAATTTATAACAGCAATTAAACGTGCAGAAAAAAATATAGAAGTTGCAGATAGAACACCAAGAGTAGATACAACAACTTTAACAAATGGTATTAAAGATGATAGAACAGGAGAGGTAGAGTATACAGCAACATACACTCATCCAAAAGACAAACAAAAAGTAGAAACAGGAGATATAGTTACATATAAAATAAGAGTGTATAATGAGGGACAGGTAGATGGAACAGCAACAGAAGTAACAGATTACTTGCCAGCAGGTCTAGAGTTAGTGGCTGGAAGCGCAATAAATACTAAATATGGATGGAAAACAGGAGAACAAATAACATTAAAAGATGGTTCAAAAGTGACACCAATAACATCTAACTATTTAAAAGATACAACTATAAAAGCATTTGACAGAACAAAAACATCAGAAACAACAGAAGGCATTTGGCAAAAAGCAGAAAAAGGCGAAGGCGGATTATATTATGCAGATTTAGAAGTAGAATGTAAAGTTGTAGCAATAGCAAGTGGAGTAGAGCAAAACCTAAGAAATATAGCAGCAATAACAGCAGATAGCGGAGATGATGATGACTCTGTACCAGAAAAACCAAATTTAGATGATTACACTCCACCAACAGACAATAGCACATATCAAGAAGATGATGATGACTATGAAGATTTAGTTTTACCAGGGAAAACATTTGACTTGGCATTAAGAAAATATATAACAGAAGTTAATGGTACAAAACTAGAAGATACTAGAGTACCAGATATAGATATAACTAAACTAGCAAGTGGCGAAGCAACAACAGCAGACTATAAGCATAAAAAGTATCCAGTTGAAGTAAAAACAGAAGATATAGTAACATACAGATTTACAGTATATAATGAAGGTGATGTAGAAGGTTATGTATATTCTATAACAGATTATTTACCTCAAGGGTTAGAATTTGATGCAAAATCAAATCCAGAGTTTATAGAAGCTAAAACTTCAGGTGAATACACAGCAGAAGAATTAGAAGGTAAAGAATATATATATAGTATAAATAAGGAAAAAAATACAATTACAATATCTAAGATTCCAGCGCAAGGAGAAACAGGACTACAACCATATTTATTTGGCTTAAATCCATTTGACGGAGAAAAACTAGATAGTAAATCAATAGATATTAAATTCAAAGTTTCTGCAGAAACTTCAGCAAATGATATGGTTTTAACAAATATTGCAACAATGGACTATACATCAGCACCAAGACCACAAGAAGAAAAAATTAAAGATAGAGATTCTAAACCAGAAAACTTTACTGAGCCAACAGCAGAAGATTTATTAGAGCCATTACCAGGATATAAAGGAAACGAAGAAAATAAAAATGATTTAACAGATTCTAAATATCATTATAAAGGTCAAGAAGATGATGATGATTTTGAGAAAATAATTATAAAAGGAACACCTTTTGACTTATCACTTCGTAAATTTATAACAAAACTAAATGGAACAGAATTAAAAGATGAAAAAGATAGAACACCAAAAATAAATACAAGTAAGCTAAATACAATAGATTCGACAACAGGAAAGAAAATAACAACAGCAGAATATGTTCATCCTAAAGATGCTGTAACAGTAAGGAAAGGAGATATAGTTACATATAAAATAAGGGTATATAATGAAGGCGATAGAAATGGATATGCAACAGAAGTAACAGACTACTTGCCAGAAGGACTAGGTTTCTTACCTAACTATACAAATAACAGCATTTGGTCAATACCAAAAACAACAGATGAAGCAACAGGAAAAGAAGTATTGCCAGAGGGAATTGAAATAAAGAACTTAGTTGGAGAAAATGGTTTCTATAAAGACGAATCAGAAATAAACAAAGATAAAATAAAACTAGAGGACTTTAAAGATCCAATAACAGGTGAAGTGCCAACAGATTATAGCCAAATACAAATAGTAACAGGTGAAAGAGCAGCAATATCAACAAAAGCATTAAAAGAAAAATTAATTAAAGCATATAAATCACAAAAAGCTGATGAAGACTTATGGCAACAAAGTACAAATGATGAAAAAGATGGATTATTCTATCAAGAAGTTGAAATAACATGTATAGTTTTAAAAGAAAACACATATAAAGGAATATTAAAGAACGTTGCAGAAATAACAGAAGAATATGATGAAAATGGAAACAAAATAGAACAAAAAGGTGATGACAGAGATTCTGAGCCAAAAAATGTTTATGAAGATGATAAACATACACCAGGCAAAGAAGAAAATGGATATACACCAGGTGAACAAGATGACGATGATTTTGAACAATTACAATTAAAATATTTTGATTTAGCACTTCGTAAATTTATAACAAAAGTAGATGGAGAAGCACCAGAAGCATCAAGAGAACCAGTGCCAGATGTAAGTACATTAATAGATGGAACATATGATAGAAATGGCAAAAAAGAACATACAGCAACATATAATCATCCAAAAGATCCATTATGGGTAAAAAACGGAAGCAAAGTAGAATATACAATAAGAGTTTACAATGAAGGCTCAGAAGATGGATATGCATATGAAGTTTCAGATGATATACCTAATGGATTAGTATTTGAAGCAGATGATGCAACAAACAAAGCATATGGTTGGGTAATGTATAGAGAAATGACAGAAGGCGATGAAAACATTGCTAAAGAAGACATTATAGAATATAATGGTAAAAAATATGTTATAACAACAAAAGCAGAAGAAGCAACAATGATAAGAACAAGATACTTAGAAAAAACATTAATAAAAGCATTTGACCCAGAAACAAAAACATTAAGTTATGCAGACGTAAAAGTAGTATTTACAATAAAAGAACCAAAAGACTTTGATAAGGATAGAGTAATAATAAATCAAGCACAAATTACAGAAGATAGTGGGGATGACGAAGATTCAACACCAAACGAATGGCAAGATGAAGATGACGAAGATATAGAAAAAGTACGTATACCAATCTTTGATTTAAGCTTATTAAAATGGGTAACACAATCAGTAGTAACAGTAGATGGAAAAACAACTACAACAAATACTGGATTTAAACCAAATAAAGGCTTAACAGAAAGCACTGGAGAAGGAATAAGAAACAACAACGAACCAGAACCAATAGCAAAAGTAGAATTAGACAAGAAAAAATTAAATAAAACTGTTGTTAAATTTGTATACAAAATAAGAGTAACAAACGAAGGAGAAATTCCAGGATATGCAACAGAAGTAACAGACTATATTCCAGAAGGATTAGAATTCCATGTAGAGGATGGAAACAACAAACAATATGGATGGGTAAAATCTGGAGATGATAAAATAGTAACAAGAGCACTAGAAACTGTATTATTAAATCCAGGAGAATCAAAAGAACTAGAAATAACATTCAGATGGATAAATAGTGAAAAGAATCTAGGACAAAAAATAAATATAGCAGAAATATCAGAAGATGCAAACGACTACAATACAGATGACATAGACTCAACACCAAACAACAGAGAAAACCCATATAAAGAAGAACAAGAAGACGATGACGACTTTGCATTAGTAATTCTATCAATAAAAACAGGTGCAACACAATTTATGAGTTACTTTACATTAATAACAATAACACTTGCAATCGTAGGTGGAGGAATAATCTTAATAAAGAAATATGTATTAAAGTCATAAATGAAATAAGAAGAGATTAGAATTTAATTCTAATCTCTTCTTATTGTATAGAAAAAATCGACTTTTATCTTGACCTCATGTAAGATTTTTCCGTATACAACAAGGTTAGGCTACCTTAAAACGCCCGAACGAAGTGAGGGATGAATTCCAATTTGTATTATAATGGAAATTTTTTAAATTTATTTACAAATATAATTTTATTATGTTATAATCTGTTTTATAAGGAGAAGATAGAATGAATCAAATATTATCAACAGAAGATCCAAATAAAAAGAAGACAAAACAAAAAATGAATTCACCAGAATTTAATAAAATAGTTAAAGTTTTTGCTATTGCAATTTTTATTTTTGGCGCAGCTTTGATAGGCGTTTATTCATACAAATTAATAAATAAAAGTAAGATAAATAAAATAGCAAAACCAGAAATAGTTTTAGACCAAGTGGAAGATGAAGCTACAATTTCTGCAAAGGCTGAAGGCGGAATAGAAAAAATCACATATTATTGGGATTTGAATGATAAGACTGAAAAATCATTAAACGGAACAAGTGAATACAGTGAGTCTATTGCAATACCAAAAGGAACAAATACTTTAACTGTAAAAGTAATTGATAGAAATGCTCAAGAGTTTGAAACAAGTAAAGAATATACAGGAACAAAAGACACAGAAAAGCCATTAATAGACTTGGACAAAACAGATGGAACAAATATAACAGTAACAGATGAAACAGAACTTGCATATGCAACATATAGATGGGAAGATGAACCAGAAGAAAATACTGTTAAAGTAGAAGCAGAACCAAAAGAAGGAGAAACTGTTGCTAAGGAAATTAATATAAAGATAACTGCCAAAAAAGGAACAAATACATTAATAATTACAGCGGTTGATGCTGCTGGCAATACAGAAATATCAAGAAAAACATATGTGGGAAAAACAGACCCAGAAATAGAAGTTTATAGAGAAGGAGATAAATTATATTTAAAAATTACTCATGAACTTGGATTTAAAAAAGTTGAGTTTTCAGTAAATGGACAAACTTTAGCATATGATCAAAACTTTAGTGGATATGATGCTACAAAGAAAGAGTTATTCTATTATTTCAATTTAAAAGAAGGAAAGAATGAAGTAGCAATAGTAGCAACAAGTAATGAAGATACACAAAAAACATATGTAGGGCAATGCCAGTACCCATAAAATACTAATGATAGGAGAAAAAGATGATTAAAGAAATACATATTATAGACTGTAATAATGATTTAATAATGACGTTAAGAGAACTATTTGAAGAGGAAAGAGCATTTAGATTTAGAAATATAAATCCAGATAAATTAGAGCTTTCTCTAAAAAGTATTCCAAGTCTTATAATAATTAATGAAGAATCAATTAATGAAGATGTATTAGAATTATGCGAAAAAATAAGAAAAAATGAGGATAATAGTATTACTCCTATAATAGTAATAACAGCCGATGATTCAAAAGAGCATAAAATAGATATTTTAGGAAGATCAGTAGAATATGTTATTTCAAAAAAAGAGATTAAAGATTATTTGTATTATATAATAAAAAATCTATCAAGATTATTAACTGTAAATAGAACCGTTAGTCCGCTTACAGGATTACCAGGAAATTTGCCAATACAAACAGAACTTAAAAAAAGACTATTAAAAAAAGAACCATTTGTTGTATTATATATTGATTTAGATAACTTTAAAGCATACAATGATGTATATGGATTTTTAAAAGGCGATGAGATAATAAAATTAACTGCAAAAATAATAACAAAACACATACATGCATTAGAAAATACAGATGCATTTGTTGGCCACATAGGTTGTGATGATTTTGTTTTGTCAAATGAAGATATTTCACAGTTTGACGCGGCAACAGGAAAAGAGTCAACACCGCCGGGGGGTCCCCCGATGATGCTGACTCTTTTCTGCTTTCCCTTTTTAAATTTCCGCAAGAATGGCGTCGCCCATGGCGGTGCAGCCCAGGCAGGTGCAGCCCTCGCTCATGTTGTCGGCGGTGCGCAGGCCCTTGTCCAACACCTTGCTGACGGCGTTCTCAATGGCCTCGGCCTCTTCGGCCATGCCAAAGGAGTAGCGCAGCATCATAGCGGCAGACAGGATGCAGGCGGTTGGGTTGACGATATCCTTTCCCGCGATGTCCGGGGCAGAACCGTGA
>OHVX01000154.1_pt1 | contig 23077 bp, 19 predicted proteins | sample 1579581 | NCBI WGS metagenome assembly OHVX01 (sample SAMEA3882536, study PRJEB24775) | human gut metagenome | biome: human-associated habitat; feature: intestine environment; material: feces | place: Netherlands | collected 2009/2010
ACGTTTCTATAACCCGGGTGAAGTAAATGAAAAAGGCAATAATCTGTTGAGATATCTTCACCGGATAGACACAAAATCATTTGGAGAAAGTTATATGAAAAAGTTTAAGTTAAATGTACAGAGACATATCTGCATTTTATTATGCCTTATTTTATATATTACTGTGCTTCCCCTTCCTGTATCAGCAGAGGAAGCAAAATCCAAAACAGTCAGAGTAGGCTGGTATGAAGGAACTTATAATACCACAGGAGCAGACGGTCAGAGGAGAGGCTACAGCTACGAATACCAGCAGGCAGTAGCTGCGCATACCGGATGGAAATATGAATATGTGGAGGGAAGCTGGGCAGAACTGATGAGTATGCTGAAAAATGGACAGATCGATCTGCTGGGAGGCATTTCCTATACAGAGGAACGTTCCACTTCCATGCTTTTTTCAGAATTGCCTATGGGAGAGGATAAATATTACCTGTATGTGGATACTTCTAATACAGATATCTCCATTTCAGATCTGACTACATTAAATGGAAAAAGAATCGGTATGCTGCCGAATGCACTTCCTGCCGAAATGTTCCATGAGTGGGAGAAAAGTCATGGAGTGAACACGCAGCAGGTTGATATTACCGGTGCAGATGATGTTCGTCAGAAATTGAAAAATCATGAAATTGACGGATTTGTTTTAAATGAATCTCCACAGTGGGAAAGAGACGATATTTCTCCTGCTATTCTGATTGGTAGCTCCTATAATTATTTTGCAGTCAGCAAAAAACGCCCGGATTTGAAAGAAGAGCTGGATCAGGTAATGCAGAAGATAGAGAGGGAGAATCCTTTTTATACAGACGATCTTTATAAAAGGTATCTCTCTGCAAATTCCCTTGAAACTCTTACAGATGAGGAACAGAACTGGCTGGAACAGCATGGGGCGGTCCGGATTGGATATCTGAAAAATGATGTGGGTATCAGCCTTGTGGATACGGAGTCAGAGAAACCGGTAGGAATTATTAACGATTATATTAGTCTGGCTTCTGGCTGTCTGGGAGAAAAAAACATAGAATTTCAGTTGACAGGCTTTGATTCTCAGGAGGAAGAGCTGCAGGCATTAAAGGATAGCAGGATTGATATGATTTTTCATATGAATCAGAATCCATATGAAGCTGAGCAAAACGATGTTATATTGTCAAATACTGTTTTTGAAGTCAATGTTGCAGTACTCACCGGTGTTAAGAAGTTTGATGAAAATAAAGAGAATACAGTAGCAGTGAGCAGGAATAACCTGCTGGGGAAGTGGTATATTTCTTTTAATTATCCATTCTGGAAAATAAAGGAATACGACTCATCTGCTGAGGCCGATAAAGCAGTTCAAAGTGGAGAGGCAGACTGCTTTGTTGCGAAGGCAGGACAGTCATTAAAGACACTGGAGGACAGCAAAATGCGCAGTATTTTTCTTACGAAATCCGGCGCTTCCTGCTTTGCGGTCACCAGGGAAAACACAACATTAATGAATATCCTGAACAAAACCATTCAGACTCTGCCTGCTTCCAGACTTTCCAGTCAGTTTTACGTATATGAAAACGCACCGGGCAAGGTTACTCTGGCAGAATACATAAAGGATAATCTGCGGGTAGTTTCCATTTGGTTTGTAAGTGTGGTCTTGATTATTGTATGGATTATAGTTTATCTGCTGATACAAGCGAGAAAAGCCAAGATTCAGGCAGAAAAGGCTAATGCCGCCAAATCAGAGTTCCTTTTCAATATGTCTCACGATATCCGGACACCCATGAATGCCCTGCTGGGATACAGTGAGCTGATAAAAAGGGAACTGACTGATCCGAAACTTCTGGATTATCAGGAGAAGATGGAACAGTCCGGAAATCTGCTTCTGTCTATTATCAATAATGTGCTGGACATGGCCCGGATTGAAAGCGGTAAGGTGGAACTGGATGAAGATTATGTGAAGATCAGAGATATTTATCAGGGAATTTACAAAATTTTCCAGGCGGAAGCGGAGAAAAAATGTATTCACCTTAAGATGGAATATGATGTCAAGCATGAGCACGTAATCTGCGATGAGACGAAGAACAAGGAAATTTTCCTCAATCTGATCAGTAATGCGGTAAAATATACAGCTTCAGGGGGAAGAGTTACCATAAGGATCACAGAGCTTGACTGTGACAGGAAAGACTATGTGCGGATACGGACTCAGGTAATTGATACAGGTATCGGAATGAGCGAAGAATTCCTTCCATCTCTCTTTGAGGCTTTTGCCAGGGAACGAAATACAACAGACGGAAAGATTGCGGGAACAGGTCTGGGAATGCCGATCATAAAGAAGTATATTGATATGATGTACGGAACTATTGAAGTAGAAAGTAAGCAGGGAGAAGGAAGTAAATTTACAGTTACCCTGGAATACAGGATTGCTGATAAGAGTTACTATGAACGGGCTACGGAAAAATTTTCAGATATGGATGAAACCAGGATTAGCGGAAAACATATTTTGCTTGCAGAGGATAATGATCTGAATGCGGAAATCGCACAGTTTATCCTGGAGGATATGGGACTTATAGTTGACCGTGTTGAGGATGGAGTTCAATGTGTGTCAAGGATAGAACAGAAACCGGCAGGCACCTATGACCTGATCCTTATGGATATCCAGATGCCGAACATGGACGGCTACAGGGCAACTGAGATGATCCGCGGACTGTCAGATAAAGACAAAGCCACTATTCCGATCATAGCCATGACAGCCAATGCCTTTGAGGAAGACAGAAAAAAGGCACTGGCAAAAGGAATGAACGGACATATTGCAAAACCTGTTGATGCAGAAAAAGTTGAGAAGACTATTTGTTCGGTTTTAGGCAGCCAGAGTGAACAGTAACGCGACACGTTAAAGTACAGAACAGGTATTCGCTTGCTCTGTACTTTTTTTATATGGGATGATATACTGAAAATATAACCATATTAAACATATTTCAATTTTTGATAAGTGAAATTTGATTAAAACAGGAGAATATTATGGATCATTTTGAATTGCATTCCGAGTACAAGCCAACTGGAGATCAGCCTCAGGCAATTGAACGTCTGGTCAGAGGCTTTAAAGAAGGCAACCAGTTCGAAACTTTACTGGGTGTCACCGGTTCCGGCAAGACATTTACCATGGCGAACGTCATCGCTCAGCTAAACAAACCAACCCTCATCCTCGCCCACAACAAAACTCTCGCGGCACAGCTTTACGGTGAGATGAAAGAATTCTTCCCTGAGAACGCAGTGGAATATTTTGTCTCCTATTATGACTACTATCAGCCGGAGGCTTATGTCCCGTCTTCAGACACCTATATTGCCAAAGATTCCTCCATCAATGACGAGATTGACAAACTCCGTCTCTCTGCCACAGCCGCAATGTCAGAGCGGAAAGACGTAGTGGTCATTTCCTCCGTTTCTTGTATCTACGGATTGGGTTCCCCTCAGGAATTCTTTGACATGATGATTTCCCTGCGTCCGGGAATGACCAAAGACCGGGATGAGGTAATCCGGGAGCTGATCGACATTCAGTACACCAGAAATGAGATGGACTTCCACCGAAGCACCTTCCGTGTCCGTGGAGATACCTTGGAAATTTTCCCTGCCAACAGCTCCGATACAGCCGTGAGAGTAGAATTTTTCGGAGATGAGATCGACCGTATTTCAGAAATTGATGTACTGACAGGAGAAATCAAATGCCAGCGTTCTCATATCAGCATCTTCCCTGCATCCCACTATGTAGTGCCAGCAGAACAGATCCAGAGAGCAGCTGTAGCAATAGAAGAAGAATTAAAAGAAAGAGTAGAATATTTTAAATCACAAAATAAATTAATAGAGGCACAAAGAATAGAAGAAAGAACAAATTTTGACATAGAAATGCTTATAGAAACTGGATTTTGTCAAGGAATAGAAAATTATTCAAGACACATAAGTGGAAGAAAGCCAGGTTCTGCACCATACACTTTATTTGATTACTTCCCAGATGATTTTCTTTTATTTATAGATGAATCACATGCTACAATACCACAAGTAAGAGCAATGTATAATGGAGATAGAGCAAGAAAAGAATCATTGGTTAATTATGGCTTTAGATTACCATCAGCATTTGATAATAGACCTCTTAAATTCAATGAATTTGAACAAAAAATTAATCAATGTGTATTTGTAAGCGCAACACCAGCTGATTACGAAAAAGAAAAATCAAAAGGAAATATAGTTGAACAGATTATTAGACCTACAGGATTACTAGATCCAAAAATAGAAGTAAAACCAGTAGAAAATCAAATAGATGATTTAATTAATGAAATAAGAATAAGAGAAAAGAAAAAAGAAAGGGTACTAGTTACAACACTTACAAAAAAACAAGCAGAAGATTTAACAGCTTATCTAAAAAGTTTAGATATAAAAGTAACCTATATGCATTCAGATACAAAAGCTCTTGAAAGAATGGAAATAATAAGAAATTTAAGACTTGGAGAGTTTGATGTTTTAGTTGGAATTAACCTTTTAAGAGAAGGCCTGGATATTCCAGAAGTGTCGCTTGTTGCAATATTAGATGCGGATAAAGAAGGATTCCTTCGTAGTGAACGTTCTTTAATACAAACAATAGGAAGAGCAGCAAGAAATTCAGAAGGAAAAGTAATAATGTATGCAGATGAACTTACAGAAAGTATGGAAAAAGCAATAACAGAAACAAATAGAAGAAGAGAGATTCAAGAAATATATAATAAAGAACATAATATTGTACCACAAACAATTAAAAAATCTGTAAGAGAAGCTATAAAAGCAACAATTGTAGAAGATGTAAGCTCAAAATATGAAATTCAAAAAGATGAAAGTGTAGAAGATATAATCAAAAAATTAACAGATGAAATGTTAAAACATGCTGCAAATATGGAATTTGAAAAAGCGGCAGAGCTAAGAGATAAAATTAAAGAGTTGGAAAAGCTATTATAGAAAAAAGTAAAAAAGAAAACCCCCTCTTACAGGAAGAAGGGGTAAAAGCTGAGCAAGCTAGTGTGTTCTTATGGTACTAACAAATTTTAAAAAGTGTTAGCTCTTTTGGCAGTAACATAAAGTCTCTGCGCAAAAGTTGATATTTGGGATTCAGGAAATGTGTTAATGGATCCGGTAGTATATGAATAAACTAAATACGGAATAACATTTTTGTACGCATTTCCCCAAGAAATTGTAACATTAAACAACTTCCTGTTTTCATCAAAGGGCGAACTCACATGAACTGTGAATCCATCTTTTTCAAGCTTTCTTATTTCTGCCAAATACAAGCAATCTCTCCGAGAGAATTCACCTCTTTCAGCAGATTGAATAAGTAATGCCTCTCGCTTTTCAGAACGGGTTGGAAAATCCATTGTAATAAATACCTCCAAAAAAATGGTTCTTGCTCAACTTTTTTGGCAAATTAGGTAATAGAATTTACAAATACCATATTAATATTGCCATAACAAAATACTAACACATTATGTAAAATAAATCAATAAATTTATCAAATTAAACATATAATTGTAGAAAAATGAACTAAACTATGTTAAAATATTTATGTTAACAAAAAACAAAGTAATTATTAGAAAGAGGGATTTTATGAATAATAAAGCTATTTTAATGTTCTGCGATTTAGAAGGAACACTATTAAATGAAAAAAATGGCACTTTAGATGCCAGAAAGCTTTTTAGATTTTTTGATCAGATAAATAAAATACAACAAACTACTAAATCAACAGTTTATATGCATTTATTATCTCCAATTCCTTTAGATATAATGGAAAAAGTCCTAGATAAATTAGACACATATATAGCAAAATATAATAGAGAAAAAAGAACATTTATAAGAGACATTCAAGGTGCGACTGCCAGCTATCCTGCAGGAATAAGTCAAGAAGAAAATACTTATGATCGAATCGCTCCATTTCCTGAAAGAGCAACAAAAGATGCTTATGACATTGCAGCACAAGGAAAACTAGAATATGTAGAAAAATGGATTAGAGGAATTAACAATTTAGATTTTTGCATATATGCAGGCAATGGAAGAAACGATTTTAGAGCAATAGATTATATTAGAAAGAATTCTAGAGGATATTCTATTTGCCCAGATAACAGCAGAAAAGCAGTTAAAAAAATAGCAACTTTTACTAGTGAAAATACTGACATAGAAGGAATAATAGATGGACTTGATAGATTAAATCAATATTTAATTCAAAAAAATAGAAATGAGGATACGAGAGATGAACGATAGTATAATAATAAAAGGTGCTAAAGAGCATAACTTAAAAAATATAAATTTAACAATTCCAAGAGATAAATTAGTTGTAATAACAGGACTTTCTGGTTCTCGGAAAATCTTCTCTTGCCTTTGATACATTATATGCAGAAGGACAAAGAAGGTATGTAGAGAGTTTGTCTAGTTATGCACGACAATTCTTAGGTCTAATGGAAAAGCCAAATGTAGAGTTAATAGAGGGACTATCACCAGCAATCTCAATAGATCAAAAAACAACTTCTAAAAACCCACGTTCTACAGTTGGAACAGTAACAGAAATATATGATTACATTCGTTTGCTATATGCAAGAATTGGTGTACCACATTGTCCTAATTGTGGCAAAAAAATAGAAAAGCAAACAATAGACCAAGTTGTAGATTCTCTTATGGAATTAGAAGAAGGAACAAAAATACAAGTCTTTGCTCCTGTGGTAAGAGGTAGAAAAGGTGAGTATACAAAACTTTTAGAAGACTTTAGTAAAGAAGGATTTGTTAGAGTAAGAGTAGACGGTCAAATTTATGAATTAACAGACGACATAGAAATAGATAGAAAGAAAAAACACAATATAGATATAATAGTGGATAGATTAGTTATAAAAGATGATATTAGGAGCAGATTAACAGAGAGTGTTGAAACTGCATTTAAATATGCAAATAATCTTGTACTAGTTGGAATAGGAGGAACCACAGAAACTAGGGATGTTTTGTATAGCCAAAATTATGCGTGCCCAGATTGTAATATTAGTTTTGAAGAATTGTCTCCAAGAATGTTCTCTTTTAACAATCCATTTGGGGCATGCCCAGAATGCTTGGGAATTGGATATTTAATGAAAATGGATGAAGATTTAATAATTCCTGATAAAAATAAAACATTATATGATGGTGTAAAAGCATTTGGAGCTAGCACTATGAAAAAAGGCGATACTATGGCTAAAATGTATTTTGAAAGTATTGCAAAACATTATGGCGTAAAAATAAAAGATGTTCCAATAAAAAAATTACCAAAGGAATTTTTAAATAAAATACTATATGGAACAGGAACAGAAGAAATAGATTTTGAATATCAGTCAGCTGCAGGAACAAGAAAGTTTACAGCACCATTTGAAGGTGTAATACCAACACTAGATAGACGTTACAGAGAAACAAAATCACAAGGTATGAGAGACTTTTATGAAATGTATATGAGTAACAGCCATTGCGATAGCTGTAATGGAGCAAGATTAAAAAAAGAAAGTTTGGCTGTAACTGTTGGAACAAAGAATATTCAAGAATTAACAGATATGCCAATAAATAAAATAAAAAAATACCTAAATGACTTGCAATTAAGCAAAACGAAAAAAATGATAGCAGAGCAAATTTTGAAAGAGATAGATGCAAGACTTCAGTTCTTAATAGATGTAGGTTTGGAATATTTAACACTTTCTAGGTCAGCCGGAACATTATCAGGAGGAGAAGCTCAAAGGATTCGTTTAGCAACACAAATTGGTTCAGGATTAACAGGAGTGCTATATATATTAGATGAACCAAGTATTGGATTACATCAAAGAGATAATGATAAGCTTTTAGCAACATTAAAAAGATTAAGAGATTTAGGAAATACTGTAATTGTAGTAGAGCATGATGAGGATACAATGTATGCTGCAGATATGGTAATAGATATAGGACCAGGCGCAGGTGTACATGGAGGAAATGTAATAGCTCAAGGAACTGCAGAAGAGATAAAAAATGTTCCAAATTCTATTACTGGTCAGTATTTAAGCGGAAGAAAGAAAATACCAGTACCTAAAAAAAGAAGAAAAGCAAAGCCAGTTTCTATTACAATTAAAGGCGCAAAAGAAAATAACCTTAAAAACTTAGATGTAAAAATACCACTAGGTGTATTCACATGCGTAACAGGTGTTTCAGGGTCTGGCAAAAGTTCACTTATAAATGAAGTATTATATAAAAATTTAGCAAAAAAATTATATGGTTCATCAGAAAAAGGTGGAAAATGCAAAGAAATAGTTGGAATAGAAAATATAGATAAGATAATAAATATAGATCAATCACCAATAGGTAGAACTCCTCGTTCTAACCCAGCAACATATACTGGTGTGTTTGACTATATAAGAGACATATTTGCAAATACAAATGAAGCAAAATTAAGAGGATATCAAAAAGGAAGGTTTAGTTTTAATGTTGCAGGAGGAAGATGTGAGGCTTGCCAAGGTGATGGAGTTTTAAAAATAGAAATGCACTTCTTACCAGATGTTTATGTACCATGTGAAGTATGTAAAGGAAAAAGATATAATAAAGAAACATTAGAAGTGAAATACAAAGGAAAAAGCATATCAGACATACTAGAAATGACAGTAGAAGAAGCTTTAGAATTTTTTGCAAATATACCTAAAATAAAACAAAAAATTCAAACACTATACGATGTAGGACTTGGTTATATTAAACTTGGACAACTATCAACAACACTTTCAGGAGGAGAAGCACAAAGAATTAAATTAGCTACAGAGCTTTCTAAAAGACCAACAGGAAAAACTTTATATATATTAGATGAGCCTACAACTGGACTTCACATAGCAGATGTCCATAAATTAGTAGATATTTTGCAAAGATTAGTAGATACCGGAAATACTATTGTAGTAATTGAACATAACTTAGATTTAATAAAAACAGCAGACTATATTATAGACTTAGGACCAGAAGGCGGAGACAATGGAGGAGAGATAATTGCAACAGGAACGCCTGAGCAAATAATAAAAAATGACAAATCATATACAGGAAAATTTTTAAAAAAATATTTAGAGCCATAAGATTGACATAACCAGTTTAATATTATATAATTAGAAAAAAATTAGGAGGCAATACATTATGTCACAAGCAAAATTAATTAGAGTAGAAGAAGCTGAAAATGGAATAAAGCTAACTTTTTTAGATTTTGATGGTAACGAAAAAACAGGAGTTTACAACGGAAAAAAATTAAATTTAGAAAATTTTGAAAAAATGATAGGACATCACATAAGTTTTAGTGAATCAAATAAGAATGTAGACAATACTAGTTTTATAGATGTACATAAAGCTTGGGGAGAAAATGATAGACCATCATTTTGCGATAATCCTAAACATGGAATGGATAGATAATATGTAAAAGAGCAAGATTTAAATTTTAAATTAATCTTGCTCTTTTACATATTATATTATTTGCAATTATTATTGTCTATTCTTTCATTTCTATTGTTGTTTTTGTTTTCCTTGTTTTGTTTATTTTCTTTATTTTTCTTTGACATAAAAACACCTCCAAATTTATTTTACGATAATATTATTTTCAAAATTATAAAAAATATTCTAATAAAAATTGTTAAATATGATATTTTGTTATATAATTTTAAAGAGGTAAAAAAATGAAAAAAATAGTAGAAATTTTAAAAAATAAAAATCAAACAATATCTTGCATGGAATCATGTACTGGAGGAATGCTTGCAAGTGAAATAACCAACATAGATGGCTCGAGTGATGTTTTTAGTTTAGGCTTAATAACATACTCAAACGAATGGAAAGAATACTTTGGAGTAAACAAAAAAATAATAGATGAATATACTGTATATAGCACAAACGTAGCAAAAGAAATGGCAAAAACTATTTCAAATTTTGCAAAATCAGACTGGGGAATAGGAATAACAGGTCAATTAGGAAAAAAAGATTTAAAAAATAATAGTGATGAATTAAATACCGTATATTTTGCTATATATAATAGCAAAGAAAATAAATGTTTCGACTATATGATACATCCAGGTGGAAAGAACAAATTAGAGAAAAAGCAGGATGTAATAAAAAATATAAAGGAGAGATTTTATGAAATTTGTAAATAAAAAATTAGAAGAATTTAATAATTACATAAAAGGAAAAAAAGTTGCAATAATTGGTTTGGGAGTAAGCAATATTCCATTAATAGATGAATTATATAAATTAGGAGCAAATATAACACTGTTCAATAATAAAGATGTAGAAAATTTAGATAAAACTATATTAGACAAAATTTATGAATATAAACTAAAATTTTTCTTTGGAGAAAACTATTTAAACAAATTAGTAGGATTTGATGTAATATTTAGAAGTCCTTCTTGTAGGCCAGACACACCTCAAATAGAAGCAGAAGTAAAAAGAGGAGCACTACTTACTTCAGAAATAGAATTAGTATTGGAAATGTGTCCAGGTACAACTATTGGTATAACAGGAAGTGATGGAAAGACAACAACTACATCTTTAATATATCAAATCTTAAAAGAACAAGGATTGAATTGCTATTTAGGTGGAAATATTGGAATCCCATTATTCACGAAAATAAAAGAAATGAAACCAGAAGACTATGTTGTGTTAGAACTAAGCAGTTTTCAATTAATGACAATGAAAGTAAGCCCACAGATTGCGGTAATTACAAATGTTACACCAAATCACTTAGATATACATAAATCTTACGATGAATATAAAGAAGCAAAAGCAAATATATTCAAAATGCAAAATGAAAGTGATTTACTTGTATTGAATTATGATAATGATATAACAAGAAATTTTGCAAAAGAAGCAAAAGGAAATGTTGTATATTTTAGTAGTAAGGAAAAACTAGATAATGGTATTATCTTAGATGATGGAATTATAAAAGATTGTGAAAATGGTCTTAGAAGACATATAGTAAATACTAAAAATATAAAACTAAGAGGAGTACATAATGCTGAAAATATATGTGCTGCAGTAGCTGCGACAAAAAGATTTGTGAGTCCAGAAATACAAGCAAAGGCTGTAAGTGAATTCTCAGGAGTAGAACATAGATTAGAATTTGTAAAAGAAATAAATGGAGCAAAATGGTACAATGATTCAATAGCATCTAGCCCAACAAGAACAATAGCTGGATTGAATTCTTTTGATGAGAATATAGTTCTAATAGCAGGTGGATATGATAAGCATTTAGATTATACACCAATTGCAAAACCAATTGTAGAAAATGTTGGAGCATTAATATTACTAGGCCAAACAGCAAACAAAATATATAGTGCAGTAACATATGAATTAAAATTTATAAAAAAAGATCTACCAATATATAAGGTAAATACATTAGAAGAAGCAGTAAATAAAGCGAAAGAAGTAAGCAAAAAAGGTGATGTGGTGCTATTTTCACCAGCAAGTGCAAGCTTTGATATGTTTAAAAACTTTGAAGAAAGAGGAAACAAATTTAAACAAATAGTAAATAAACTGTAATTTGTATTTATATTCAAAATTAAAATATATTACAAAAAAACAAAGATTATATCAAATATAATCTTTGTTTTTTTGCAATAAAAATTTACCTTCTGCATATAATATAACATGCAAAAAAGGAGGTTTAGTAATGAATTATCAAAACTATGAAGAATACATGAGAAATGTACTTGGATATTCTCCATACCCGGAAAGGAACTATACATATACAGATGCACAAGAAGATATGTATACTTATACAGATGAAATGCCCATTGCAGAACGACCAGCACAAGATTTAACGGCATTTTATCCAGAAATATATAGAATTATATATCCAATGGTGTGCAAGACTTGTAATATGAATTCTAACCGTGAAATTACAAAAGATTTATTAGAACAAATGACAGATGAAATATATAGAAACGTTGAACCAGAAGACCAACAAATAGGACAGCGTGCAGAGGTTCAACTAAAAAATGGAGATGTAATAAATCCAAATGCAAAAGAACCTGAACAACAAACAAGAGAAACTAGACAAAACAATTTTTTACTTAGAGATTTAATAAGAATTTTATTATTAAGAGAATGGGGAAGACCTAATAGGCCACCTGTTAGACCACCATTTCCACCAGGAGGAGGAAGACCACCAATGGGTCCAGGACCAGGAATGCCACCACCTAATAGACCACCAAGACCTCCAATGGGACCACCACCAAGGCCAAGATATTTTTAAACTAAAATGAAGTGTGAGGTGTGAAGTGAAATTTCACCTTTCACTTCACACTTCGTGAAGCTTCAATTTCTGTGCATAATTACCTATATTTTACATATAATTATAGTACAAGCTATTGTAAGGATGTGATTAAATTTTGGTAGTTGATATGAGCTATTTTACAAAAGTTATAAAGAAAGTACTAATACTGATTCTTACACTTGTAGCAATTTATTTATCTTTTAAATTAGCTTTATTTTATATGCCTTTTTTAATTGGTTTTATTATATCCTTATTAATAGAGCCCCTCATTAAATTTATAAATAATAAAACAAAATTAACAAGAAAAACAAGCGCTATAATTGTTTTAGTGTGTATTTTTACAATTCTAATAGCCTTGATTAGTTGGGGAGTAATTACTCTAATTACAGAGTCTTCTAATTTACTTCAAAGTTTGAATATATATATAGAAAAAATATATATTCAAATTCAAAGATATATAAATAACATAGATTTTGAAAAAGTAAAAATACCAAAGCAAGTAATTTCAATAGTCCAAAATGCAACTAGTAATTTTTTAGAATTATTAACAAAATGGATAAGTAATTTTTTAACTTCAATACTTCAAAACATAACTTCTCTTCCAATAATAGGAATATACATTGTAATTACAATACTCTCAACATATTTTATGTGTGCAGATAAATTGTATATGTTAGATCAACTAGAACATCATTTTCCAAAACTATGGGTAAAAAAATTTGGAATGCATCTGAAAAAATTAATAGCTACATTAGGAGGATACCTAAAAGCTGAAGCTACTTTAATACTTATATCTTTTATAGAGGTATTGATAGGATTGTATATCTTTAAAATTTGTGGCTTAAATGTTCCTTATCCTTTTTTGTCTGCACTTCGGAATAGGTTTTGTAGATGCACTTCCTATACTTGGCTCGGGAACTGTAATGATTCCATGGGCTATTATATCTGCTGTAAATGGAGATTTAAAATTGGGTATTGCAATATTTGCTTTGTATGTGATAATACTCGTGGTTCATCAATTGTTGGAGCCAAGAGTTGTTGGAAATAATATAGGAATACATCCAGTATTTACATTAATAGCAATGTATACAGGATTCAAGTTTTCTGGAATAATAGGACTATTTATTGGCCCAATAGTATTAATAATTTTACAGAATGTATTTGAAACTATGATAGATAATGGAATAGTTAAAACTATATTAGATAGAAAATAATGAGAGGCAGGTGCCTCTCATTTAAAACATAGCAGAAGTAGGAACATATGTATCATCAGGAGGATAAACATAAATATTATCTTTTGGCTTTTCTATTTGTTTGATCTCTTTTATTTTAATTATTGGCATATCACCATGATATGAACCTTTTGTAATTTCACCTTTTATTTCGACCCAAGAATTATCAGCAAAATTTTGGGCATTTTTGCAATCACACAAAAAACCAACAATTAATGTTTGCATATCTGAACTAATTATCATATCTCGTGCAAGGACAAATTCTGTTTCTTTGAAATCTATCAACCTATAAACATATCCAGAAAAGCATATTTCTTTACCTACATAAGAATCTATATCATCATGTACAGACTTTAGAATGTTAGTATAATTATTATTAGAAATATTAATCATGTTGGAACTATTTACTTCATCTTTTACTTTAAAACTATTGCTATAAATCATATATGCAGAAATTGCAAAATATATTGTTATTGCAATTGCTATAATAACAAGAAATATCCTTACTAGTTTTTTTCCATTTAATTTAATATTCCATACAAACATGATATCAGTCCTTTCAATTTATCTAATTAAATTCTATGTTAAATTCTTGCAATATATTACAGTTCATGATATATTATTTAAATGTATGGTAAACTCAGTTTGCCACATCATACACATTAATTGAAAGAAGGAAATTAAATGGGTTTATTTAGCAAAATTTTTGGCACATATAGTGAAAAAGAAGTAAAAAGAGTAATGCCAATAGTAGATAAAATAAATGGCCTAGAGCCAGAAATATCAAAACTTTCTGATGAAGAACTAACAGGTAAGACACAAGAGTTCAAAAAAAGGTTAAATGAAGGAGAAACTTTAGATGATATATTACCAGAAGCTTTTGCAGTAGTTAGAGAAGCTTCTAAAAGAGTTTTAGGTATGCGTCATTTTGATGTTCAGTTGATAGGTGGAATTATTCTTCATCAAGGAAGAATTGCAGAAATGAAAACTGGTGAAGGTAAAACTTTAGTTGCAACACTTCCTGTATATTTAAATGCACTAACAGGAAAAGGTGTTCATGTTGTAACTGTAAATGATTACTTAGCCAAAAGAGATAGTGAATGGATGGGAAAACTATATAAATTTTTAGGACTATCTGTTGGACTTGTAATTGCTGGCATGAACAGTGAGCAAAAGCAAAAAGCATATAACAGTGATATTACTTATGGTACAAATAACGAATATGGTTTTGATTATTTAAGAGACAATATGGTTATATATAAAAATGATATGGTTCAAAGGCCATTAAATTATGCAATTGTAGATGAGATAGATAGTATCTTAATTGATGAGGCACGTACACCTTTAATTATATCTGGTACAGCAGCAGAATCTTCTGTTTTATACTCACAAGCAGATGATTTTGTAAAAAGATTAAAATCAAAAGTATTAGTAGAAGAAGATATTAAAGATTTTGACCAAGAAGAAGATAATGAAAAATATGATTATATAGTAGATTTAAAAGCAAAATCAGCAACATTAACTCAAAAAGGTATCAAGAAAGCTGAAGATTATTTTAAATTAGAAAATCTAAATGATTTAGATAATTCTGATATAGTTCATCATATTAACCAAGCATTACATGCTCATGGAATTATGAAAAAAGATATTGACTACATAGTTAAAGATGGAGAGGTATTAATAGTTGACGAGTTTACAGGAAGAATTATGTATGGAAGAAGATACAGTAATGGTCTTCATCAAGCAATAGAAGCAAAAGAACATGTTAAAATTGCAAATGAGTCTAAAACTCTTGCAACAATTACATTCCAAAACTATTTTAGAATGTATGATAAATTATCAGGTATGACTGGTACAGCTATGACAGAAGAATCTGAATTTAGAGAAATATATAATTTAGACGTAATATCAATTCCTACAAATAAACCAATGATAAGAATTGATAATAATGATGTTATATATAAAAATGAAAATGCTAAATTTAGAGCAGTAGTAGAAGATATTAAAAGAAGCCATGAAAAGGGTCAACCAGTGCTAGTTGGTACTGTTTCAATAGAGAAATCCGAAAAATTAAGTAGCATATTAAAAAGAGAGGGAATAAAGCATGAAGTATTAAATGCTAAATACCATGAAAAAGAAGCTCAAATTATTGCACAAGCTGGTAAATTTGGTGCCGTTACAATAGCAACAAACATGGCTGGTCGTGGTACTGATATTATGCTTGGTGGTAATAGTGAATTCTTGGCAAAACAAGAAATGAAAAAGCAAGGATTTTCAGAAGAATTAATAGAACAATCAACAACACATAACGAAACAGAAGATGAGGAAATATTAAAAGCAAGAGAAACTTTTAGTAAATTAGAACAAAGATTTGATAATGAAATAAAAGAAGAAAAGCAAAAAGTTGTAGATGCAGGTGGACTAAAAATTATAGGTACAGAAAGACACGAATCAAGAAGAATAGACAATCAGCTTCGTGGACGTAGTGGACGTCAAGGAGACCCAGGAGAATCAAGATTTTATATTGCACTAGATGATGACCTAATGAAAATATTTGGTGGAGACATGGTAACATCAGTATATAACACATTAGGTGCAGATGAAAATATGCCATTAGAAATGGGAATACTTTCAAGAGCTGTTGAATCAGCACAAAAGAAAGTTGAAGGAAAGAACTTTAGTATTCGTAAGCATGTACTTCAATATGATGACGTTATGAATACTCAAAGAGGAATAATCTACAAACAAAGAAAACAAGTTTTAGATGGAGAGAATATTCACGAAAATATATTACACATGATCAATAGCGTGGCAGAAGAAACAATTCAAGAATATGTTGGAAATGGAGAAGATGTAAATAAAGAAGGATTATTACAAGAAATAAAAACAATATTTAATGTAAATGACTTAGAAACCTTATCTAAAAAGCATTTAGATGTTCAAGAAATAACAGATGAATTAAAAGAAAAAGCATTACAAAATTATGATAAAAAAGCAGAAGAAATTGGACAAAATGAAATTGGCGAAGTTGAAAGAGTTGTTATGCTAAAAGTAGTAGATCAAAAATGGATGGATCATATAGATGCAATGGATGAATTAAAAGACGGTATTGGTCTTCGTGCATATGGTCAAAAAGATCCAGTAGTTCAATACAGAATTGAAGGATTCGATATGTTTGACAAAATGGTTAATGACATTAAGCATGACGTAGTAAAAATTTTACTAAATATAAATAGAGTTAATAATGTTGAAAGAAAACAAACTGTAAAAATAACAAGTCAAGGACTTGAACAAGCAGTAAATGCATTAAAAAATTCTACACCTCAAGAATCAAAAGAGGTTTCACATATACCTGTTACAAACGAAGGCCCAAAAGTTGGCAGAAATGACCCATGTCCTTGCCGGCAGCCGGTAAAAAATATAAAAATTGTTGTGGTAAATAATGTGTTAAAGAAAGGTGAATAATTTGATATATCCTAGTTTTATTAAAGAAAATGATTGCATAGGTGTTCCTGCTCCATCTGCTGGAGCAGACTGTGCAGAAAGAATAAATAAATCCTTAAATGCTAAAAAAACATTAGAAAAATTGGGATACAAATTGATTTTATCAGAAAATCTTTTAAAATCTGAAAAAGGAAGAAGTGCAACAGCAAAGGAAAGAGCAAAAGAAGTAAACGATATGTTTAGTAATAAAGACATAAACATGATTTTCTGTGCTGCAGGCGGAGAATTTTTAGTTGAAATATTACCATATATAGACTTTGAATTAATAAAAGAAAATCCTAAATTTATAGCAGGATTTTCTGACCCAACAGGATTGTTATATCCAATAACAACAAAATGTGATATTGCAACTGTTTATGGGCAGAACTTTACTTCATTTGGATCTGAAACACTTCATCAAAGTCAACTAGATTTTCTAGAAATAATAAAAGGTAATTTAAAAGAAGAACACAATTATGATTTATATGAAAACGAATATGTAGAGAAAAAAACAGGCTTAGAAAATTACAATCTAACAGAAAAAGTATATTGGAAAACCTTGGATGATGAGCCAGTAACTATAAAAGGAAGAATTATAGGTGGATGTTTTGATATAATTTCAACTCTTGCTGGAACCAAATATGACGGAATAAATCACTTTAATGAAAAATACAAAAATGACGGAATAATTTGGTATTTTGATAATTGCGAATTATCAAAAGAAGAAACTATTCGAGTATTATGGAAAATGAACGAATTAGGATACTTTAAATATACAAAAGGAATAGTTTTTGGAAGATTTGGAGTTGATGTATCGTGCTACGATTATGATGTAAAATCATGTTTAGAAGATAGCATATTAAAAGGGCTTAATATCCCAGTTATTTATGATGCAGATATTTCTCATAAAGCACCTTGCTTAACAATAGTAAATGGTGCAATTAGTGAGATTAACGTTAAAGATGGCAAGGCTAAAGTATTATTTAAATATGAGTAAACAGGTCGATATTTATTGGCTTGTTTTTTATTATTTTTTAGTTTAAATATGCAAAAAAAATATTGAAAAAGAAGTATGTATATGTTAATATGTAATCGGTTAAAAAGTATATTATTATATAAATTTGAGATATACTAATAGTTATATAATAAACAATTTTAAGGAGGCAAAAAATGGCTGAAAAATATGAAGTCGTAGATAGTATTGAGAGTTTACAAAATACTATTACAAGAGTTAGAAAAGCACAAGAAGAATTCTCAAAATTTTCACAAGAAAAGGTTGACCAAATCTTTAAAGCTGCTGCAATTGCAGCAAATCAAGCAAGAATACCTCTTGCACAAATGGCAGTAGAAGAAACTGGTATGGGAGTAGTAGAAGACAAAATTATAAAAAATCATTATGCTGCTGAATATATTTATAACAAATACAAAAATGAAAAAACAGTTGGAGTTGTTGAAGAAGATAACTATTATGGCATAAAAAAAGTGTTAGAACCAATTGGAGTAATTGGGGCAGTTATACCAACAACAAACCCAACATCAACAGCAATATTCAAAACATTAATTTGTTTAAAAACAAGAAATGGAATTATAATAAGCCCTCATCCAAGAGCTAAAGCTTCAACAATAGCGGCTGCAAAAGTTGTTCTAGAAGCAGCAGTAAAAGCGGGAGCTCCAGAAGGAATTATAGGATGGATAGATGTTCCTTCACTAGAACTTACAAATACATTAATGCAATCAGTAGATACAATATTAGCAACAGGTGGACCTGGTATGGTTAAATCTGCTTATTCAAGTGGAAAGCCAGCACTTGGAGTTGGTGCAGGAAATACACCAGCAATTATAGATGAAAGTGCTGATATTATATTAGCAGTAAACTCAATTATACATTCAAAAACATTTGATAATGGTATGATATGCGCTTCTGAACAATCTGTAATTGTATTAGATAAAGTATATGATGCAGTAAAAGCAGAATTTGCAAAAAGAGGTTGCTATATATTAAATAGTGAAGAAATAGAAAAAGTAAGAAAAACAATAATTATAAATGGTGCATTAAATGCAAAAATAGTTGGACAATCTGCTTATAATATTGCTAAACTTGCAGGTTTAGAAGTGCCAGAAACAGCAAAAATACTAATTGGCGAAGTAGAAAGTGTAGACCTATCAGAAGAATTTGCACACGAAAAATTATCACCAGTTTTAGCAATGTATAAAGCAAAAGATTTTGAAGATGCTTTAGCTAAAGCAAAACAACTTATAGCAGATGGAGGATTAGGGCATACTTCATCATTATATATAAATACACTTACACAAAAAGAAAAAATAGAAGAATTTTATAGCAATATGAAAACTTGTAGAGTACTTATAAATACTCCATCATCACAAGGAGGAATAGGAGATTTATATAACTTTAAATTAGCTCCATCTTTAACACTTGGTTGTGGTTCTTGGGGAGGAAACTCAGTATCAGAAAACGTTGGAATAAAACATTTATTAAATAAAAAACAGTTGCCGAAAGGAGAGAAAATATGCTTTGGTTTAGAGCACCTGAGAAGGTATATATAAAAAGAGGTTGCTTACCTGTAGCCTTAGAAGAATTAAAAAATGTAATGGATAAGAAAAAAGTATTTATAGTAACAGATACATTCTTATTTGAAAATGGTTATACAAAACCAATAACAGATAAATTAGATGAATTAGGAATAGCACATACAACATTTTCAAATGTAGCACCAGATCCAACACTTGCTTGTGCAATAGAAGGAACAAGAGCAATGAATGAATTTAAACCTGATGCAATAATTGCTGTTGGTGGTGGTAGTGCAATGGATGCTGGTAAAATTATGTGGGTTATGTATGAACATCCAGAAGTTGACTTCTTAGACATGGCAATGAGATTTATGGATATAAGGAAAAGAGTTTACACATTCCCTAAAATGGGTGAAAAAGCTTATTTTATAGCAGTTCCAACATCAGCAGGTACTGGTTCAGAAGTTACACCTTTTGCAGTTATAACAGATGAAAAAACAGGAACAAAATATCCTTTAGCAGATTATGAATTATTACCAAAAATGGCAATAGTTGATTGTAATATGATGATGAATGCTCCAAAAGGATTAACATCAGCATCTGGTATAGATGCTGTTACACACTGCTTGGAGGCTTATGCTTCAATGATGGCTACTGAATATACAGATGGACTAGCTATTGAGTCTTTAAAGAATATATTTAAATATTTACCAAGAGCTTATGAAAACGGAGCAAATGACCCAGAAGCAAGAGAAAAAATGGCAAATGCAGCTACAATGGCTGGTATGGCTTTTGCAAATGCTTTTTTAGGAGTATGCCATTCTATGGCACATAAACTTGGTGCTTTTCATCATATACCTCATGGAATTGCAAACGCATTAATGATTGATTATGTTTTAAAATTTAATAGTGCTGAAGTACCAACAAAAATGGGAACATTCCCACAATATGACCATCCACATACTTTAAGAAGATATGCAGAAGTTGCAGAAGCTTTAGGACTTGGTGGAGCAAATGATGAAGAAAGCTTGAATAACCTAATAAAAGCAATTAATGAATTAAAAGAAAAAATAGGAATTAAGAAAACTATTAAAGATTATGGCATTGATGAAAAAGATTTCTTGGATAGATTAGATGAAATGTCAGAGCAAGCATTTGATGACCAATGTACAGGTGCAAACCCAAGATATCCATTAATAAGTGAAATAAAAGAAATGTATCTAAAAGCTTATTATGGAAAAGAATAATTTCAAAAGAAAGGATGATAAATATGCATTATAATCTAGATAATCCAATAGCAGAAAGAAAAACCAAAACTGTTTATAAAGATAGTGATAAAACTATTAAATTATTTGTAGAAAACTACTCAAAAGCAGATATACTTAATGAAGCTTTAAATCAAGCCAGAGTAGAGGAGGGAACAGCTTTAAATGTGCCTAAGTTACTAGAAGTAACAAAAATAGATGGGAGATGGGGACTAGTTTCAGAGCATATAGAAGGTATACCTCTTAATAAACTAATGGAAGAACATCCAGAAAAAGAAGAAGAGTATTTAAACCTTTTTGTTGATACTCAAATAAAAATATTATCAAACTCAGTTCCTTTGTTAAATAGAATAAAGGATAAATTTAGAAGGAAATTAAGCAATGCAATAAATATAGATGAAAATACAAAATATGAACTAATGCAAAGACTAGAAGGAATGAAAAATCATACAAAATTATGCCATGGAGATTTTAATCCAAGCAATGTAATTATAAAAGATGATGGCGAAGTATATGTAATAGACTGGTCACACGTAACACAAGGAAATGCTTCAGCAGATGCAGCTAGAACATTTTTGTTGTTCTCTATAGAAGAAAAAAATGAACTAGCTGAAAAATATATTAATCTATTTTCAGAAAAATCCGGAATAGAAAAAACTAATATTCAAAGATGGATACCAATAGTTGCAGCAACTCAAATGACTAAAGGAAAAGAAGAAGAACAAGAATTTTTAAGCAATTGGATTAATGTTGTAGATTATGAATAAAAAATTAAGGAGGCATTAACAATGAAAAAAAACACTGTAATTTATCTTGTAGCAGGAATAGTAGCACTTATAATAATTGGGCTTTCAATATATTTTGCTGTTGCACACAACAACACATCTGATAACAGATATGATACTAAAAATATAACAATAGAGAAATACAATGAAAATGGCGAGCTAGAAAAAACAGTAGAAATAAAAAGAAAAAAAGATATAAATGAACTTTTAGATATATGTAAAAATATATCATTAGAACAAGACGACACTTCAAAAAGTTTAGGAATAAAAACAGATGTAAAAATTAATTTACAAAACGGAGTAGAATTATATTTACAAGATGAAATAAAGGATTATTGTTTCTATAAAACTGATGATGTTAAGTGTACAATAAAAATGCCAGAAGGATTATTGGACTATTTAAATAATAAATTGAAAGACTAGAATGGAGAGTGAATTATGTTAGAGTTAGAAGAGAACAAATTTAAAATTACAGCACTAAAAGAAAATTTAAAAAAGATTGGTGATTCACTTTGACATATCTAAAATCCAATTAGAAATAAACGAACTTGAGCAAAAGGTTAATGCCCCTAATTTCTGGGATAATCCAACAATGTCTACACCAATAGTTACAAAGCTAAAAAGACTAAAAAATGAAGTAGAAACATTCAGAAAATTAGAGCAAGAATTAAATAATATAGACGAAATGTCATTATTACTAATTGATGAACCAGATGAACAAATGTCTTTGGAAGTTCTAGAAGCTACAAAAAAAGTAGAAAAAGAACTAAATGAACTTGAAATAAAAACCTTATTATCTGGAAAATATGATCAAAACAATGCAATTCTTACCCTTCATCCTGGGGCTGGGGGAACAGAATCTCAAGATTGGGTTCAAATGCTATATAGAATGTATTCAAAATGGGCTTCTAGTAATAACTATACCGTAAAAGAACTAGATTACTTAGAAGGTGATGAAGCAGGAATAAAAAGCGTTACATTCTTAATTTCAGGTGAATACGCATATGGGTATTTAAAAGGAGAGATGGGCGTACATAGGTTAGTAAGAATTTCTCCTTTTGATAGTGGAGGTAGAAGACATACCTCATTTGCTTCTTTAGAAGTACTGCCAGAAATATCAGAAGATATAGTATTAGATATAAATCCAGATGATTTAAGAATTGACACATATAGAGCATCTCGGAGCAGGAGGACAACATATAAATAAAACTGATTCCGCAGTTAGAATAACTCATATTCCAACAAACATCGTAGTTTCTTGCCAATCAGAAAGGTCCCAAATACAAAACAAAGAAACTGCAATGAAAATGCTAAAATCTAAACTTCTAGAATTAAAAGAAAGAGAACAAAAAGAAAAGATAGAAGATTTAAAAGGTGTTCAAAAAGATATAGCTTGGGGAAGCCAAATTCGTTCATATGTATTTTGTCCATATACAATGGTAAAAGATCATCGAACGAATTATGAAGTTGGAAATGTTCAAGCGGTAATGGATGGAGATTTAAACGGTTTTA
>OHVX01000157.1_pt1 | contig 22942 bp, 10 predicted proteins | sample 1579581 | NCBI WGS metagenome assembly OHVX01 (sample SAMEA3882536, study PRJEB24775) | human gut metagenome | biome: human-associated habitat; feature: intestine environment; material: feces | place: Netherlands | collected 2009/2010
GTTTGTTTTGGGTTATTGTTTGGTGGTTACCACGCAGTTCGGGGTGACGTCGGTCACGGCCTGGCCGCCCGAGACGGCCGCGGACTCGCCCTTCACGTCGTACAGCTTCCCGCCGTTGTCATCGGTCGCGGAGCCGTACGAGAACGACAGACCGGTCCTCGTGGAGCCCGCCGCGGGAACCGTGGCCTTCCACCAGCCTCCGCACGCCTGCGTCATCTCCATGCCGCCGGTCGTGTCCGGACTGCCGTACACGCGCCACTGCACGCGCACGCGCTCCTGCGCGGACGAGGGACGGTACCAGACCGTCGCGGATTTCAGGGACTGTCCGACCGGCCTGAACGACCACTGCTGGTTCGCGCCGCCGTTCGCCGTGTAGACCAGCACGTTCGCGCCGTTCCTGGAGGATGCGCCCGCCACGTCCAGGACCAGCGACTGCGACATCGCGGACACCAGGCGGTACGACGAGCCGGACCTGACCGCGACCCACTTCTGGTTGCGGCCGCCGGTCGACGAGTACTGCAACGCGTTCGCGCCGTCCTTCGCGGAGCCTCCCGCCACGTCCAGGACCTTGCCCGAATTCACGTTCGCGAGCGTCACGTAGCCCTTCGGGTCGTGCGTCACCCTCCACTGCTGGTTCGCGCCGCCGGTCGCGGTGTAGATCAGCACGTTCCCGCCGTCCTTCTTCGAGCCTCCGGCCACGTCCAGGAGCATTCCGTCCTTCAGCCTGGTCGACACCACGTACGTGCCGTCCTCCAGATCCGACGCGTGGGCCTTCGCCAACGCGTCCAGCTCGGCGTACGGATCCTGCGCCTCGACCGTGACCTCGACGGACGCGCTCTTGCCGCCGGCGGTCGCGGTGACCGTGGCCCTGCCGGCCTTCGACCCGGCGGTGACCACGCCGGTGCCCATCACGTTCGCGACGCTCGAGTCCGAGCTTGTCCATGTGACCTTGCGGTCCGTCGCGTCGTCGGGCTTGACCGTCGCGGTCAGCTGCACGCTCGCCCCGGACTTCAGCGAGAGCTTCCCGTCCTTCACACCATCACCCGAGACCGAGACGGACGTGACCGGAACCGGATTATCGGCCACAGCAACAACGACCGAAGCCGTCTTACCGCCAGCGGTCGCTGTAATCGTTGCAGTGCCAGCCTTCACAGCGGTGATTTTGCCGTCGGACACCTTAGCCACAGAACTATTCGAGCTGGTCCAAGAGACTGTCTTGTCCGTCGCGTTCGAAGGGGTCACGGTGGCCGTCAATTGCACGCTCGCGCCCGACTTCAGGCTCAGCTTGCCGTTGCTCACACCGGAACCCGAAATCGAGACTGAAGAGACCGGAACCGGCTGCGGGGTGTTGCAGTTCACCGCACTCACCGCGGCGGAAGAGCCATCCCAGCTGACCTTGCCGGAGAATTCGATGCCAGGCTGGCTGGCGCCAGGGGTCTGCGCGCCGGAACCGTTGGTGAAGATCACACGGTACTTGCCTTCGCCCAGATCCGGTACCTCGTACTTGTAGGTGCCGGCCTTCGCACAGGAATCGTCAGCGGTCAGCTGGGTCATTTCAACGCCCGGCCAGTTGCCATTGTTCTTGGACGTGGTGTCGTTGTATACGTAGGCGTAGATCTTGCTCCAGCCGGAAGGCTTGGTGGCGTAGATCACGTTGGAGACTTCCGGCTTCATGCCGGTGATCGTGATGGTGATGGAGTCGGATTTCTTGTTCGTGCCGGCAGTGGCGGTGATCTTCACCGTTCCCGCCTTAAGGCCGGAAACCTTGCCCTTGGAATCGACGGTGGCAACAGAAGTGTCGGAAGAAGTCCAAGTCACGGAAGGACGCTTACCCGCCGGATCGGTTGTCACATCCGCCTTGAGCTGCACGCTCTGCGTGGAAGCGAGATCCATGGAAGTGTCGCCGGAAACCTTGATGGCAGTAACGGTCACATTCCTTGGATGGCAAGGCTCTTTGGCGTCAATGTAGCAATCCGGGTCCAGACCGTTCTTTTCCATATACTCCATGCAATATTTGTCGCACGGGCTGGAAGTGCCGTCACTCGGGTCGTAAGTGGGATCACCATACTTGGTGTAAGAATACGTATGCTTGATGGCTTCGCCGTCTGCACCAGTGCCCTTCACCGTGACCGTCACCACTTCATCCGACTTGGCTTTGCTGCCGATTTCAATGGTGTCGCCATCCTTGAAGGAACCGGATTGACCGTCGGAAGTGGAGTAGGTGGTGTTGGTGGATTGATAGGACCGGAGAGTGATCGTTTTAGATTCGCCAGGGATGGTGCCCTTGTTCGGATATGCCTCGGCGGTGGAGACCTTGCCGGAACGGGTCTTATTGGAAAACGCCGCGATGGACTGGCCCTTCACTGTGCCGGAGGTAACCTTGCCACCGGAAACGGTGATGGTGGAATCGGTCACTTCATCCGTATACGTGCCATTGGCCAGCTTGGTGCTGGTGCCCGCGAGGTTCTTGTCTGAAGCGTTGGCATTGGCCACAACCATGCCGTCCTGAGCCGCGGAACCGGCATAACGCTCGACCATCAGGCAGTTGTCATCGCCGCAGTTGGAGACGTTTGACGCTTTGCCGACCATGGCGTTGCGGAAGTGGTTGACGGCCACGACTTCCGGATCCTTCCACAGGTCGGAGCCGGCGTCGCCGAGCTTGGAGTTCTCGGTGAACGGACCGCTGCCATTACCGTAAGTGCCAACGCCACCAGTGCCATACGTGCCGCCGTCCTTGTACGGGCGGTCGAAGAACAGGCTCATGCCGTTCTTCTGGGCGGTCACACCGGCCCAGCCGTACTTGATCCATTCGTCGGAGAGCTCCTGCGGAATGTTGGCCTCGCCGTTGGCGAAGTTATCATGGGACTCCACCCAGTTCACGGTTTTGTCTTCGGTCACCTTGGAATGCGAGGTGAAATGGCTTGCGCCGAGATTCTTGAACTGCACGGCGTTGCGCACCTCATGACCGTAGCTGGAGTCGGTGATGCCGCCGCCACGCGGAGAACTGCTGTTGAACAGGTTGGCGTAGTCGGCTTCGCGAACGTTGGCATCTTCAAGCACTTCGCCGTACTGGTACTGTGCGCCGTTCTGCAGGATGGTGTCCCAATAGTGGGACTGCTTGCCGCCGAATACCTCATCGGAAAGCTCGATATGCTTGGCAGCGTCATACCGGAAGCCATCAGCGCCGTCGGCCACGGTCTGCACGAGCAGATCGTGCATGCCTTCGGTGACGGTATCATCCTGAGTGTTCAGATCCCACAGGCCAGAAAGCTTGTGCTGGGTGCAGTCCTCTCGATTGTTGTAATCGGAGATCTGCTTGTCCTCATGGTAGTAGGCTTTGTTCTTCCACTTGCCTTCAATCACATCAAAATCGGAAGTGAAGTGGTTGGACACGGAATCGACGATGATGCGCAGGCCGTACTGGTGCGCCAGCTTGCACATTTCTTTGAATTCGTCTTCCGAACCGACCACATAGTTACCGATGGACATGTCGGTTGGCTGGTAGACATAGTACCAGTTGAGGTACCAGTTGCCGGTGCCGAGCTTGCGGTTGTCCTTGATTTTGACGATTGGTTCGGTTTGGATGGAGGTATAACCGGCCTTGGCGATATCCGGAATGTTCTCCATGATGGTTTTGAAGGACCATTCAAAGGCGTGCAGGGTCGCACCGTCCTTCATATCCTTCGGCAGGCCGTACTTCTGGCGGGCGGCCTCGAACGTCGGATTGCCGATGGTATCGGCGTAGCTGTCACGGGTGGCGGCGTTGGCCTGCTGCGGTGCGGCCGTAGCGAACGAAAGACCCGCGAGCAGCGTGGTGGCCGCGGCAAGGAACGCCACGGTCTTCTTGCTCAGACGAGCAAGCGTTGCTGATTGTTTCATCATCTTCCTTGATTGGATTGGATTTGTTCAGGTAAGGCTGAGGCCCGATTCCCTTGGAATACGGAATCAGGCCTCAGCTGTCTTCGGTTATTGTTTGGTGGTTACCACGCAGTTCGGGGTGACGTCGGTCACGGCCTGGCCGCCCGAGACGGCCGCGGACTCGCCCTTCACGTCGTACAGCTTCCCGCCGTTGTCATCGGTCGCGGAGCCGTACGAGAACGACAGACCGGTCCTCGTGGAGCCCGCCGCGGGAACCGTGGCCTTCCACCAGCCTCCGCACGCCTGCGTCATCTCCATGCCGCCGGTCGTGTCCGGACTGCCGTACACGCGCCACTGCACGCGCACGCGCTCCTGCGCGGACGAGGGACGGTACCAGACCGTCGCGGATTTCAGGGACTGTCCGACCGGCCTGAACGACCACTGCTGGTTCGCGCCGCCGTTCGCCGTGTAGACCAGCACGTTCGCGCCGTTCCTGGAGGATGCGCCCGCCACGTCCAGGACCAGCGACTGCGACATCGCGGACACCAGGCGGTACGACGAGCCGGACCTGACCGCGACCCACTTCTGGTTGCGGCCGCCGGTCGACGAGTACTGCAACGCGTTCGCGCCGTCCTTCGCGGAGCCTCCCGCCACGTCCAGGACCTTGCCCGAATTCACGTTCGCGAGCGTCACGTAGCCCTTCGGGTCGTGCGTCACCCTCCACTGCTGGTTCGCGCCGCCGGTCGCGGTGTAGATCAGCACGTTCCCGCCGTCCTTCTTCGAGCCTCCGGCCACGTCCAGGAGCATTCCGTCCTTCAGCCTGGTCGACACCACGTACGTGCCGTCCTCCAGATCCGACGCGTGGGCCTTCGCCAACGCGTCCAGCTCGGCGTACGGATCCTGCGCCTCGACCGTGACCTCGACGGACGCGCTCTTGCCGCCGGCGGTCGCGGTGACCGTGGCCCTGCCGGCCTTCGACCCGGCGGTGACCACGCCGGTGCCCATCACGTTCGCGACGCTCGAGTCCGAGCTTGTCCATGTGACCTTGCGGTCCGTCGCGTCGTCGGGCTTGACCGTCGCGGTCAGCTGCACGCTCGCCCCGGACTTCAGCGAGAGCTTGCCGTCCCCCACGCCATCACCGGAGATCGAGACGGACGTGACCGGGATGGTGGTCTCGCACTCGACCGCGCCCAGGGCCGCGGAGGAGCCGTCCCACTTCACGATGCCGCCGTTGTAGTCCAGGCCCGGCTGGCGGGATCCCGGATACTGCTGGCTGCCGCCGTCGTTGAAGATCACCTTCGCGCCCTTGGCGAGGCTGTCCGGGACCACGTACTTGTACAGGTCGGTCTGCTGGCAGCCGTCGGTCGCGCTCGGGGCGGTCATCTCCACGCCCGGCCAGGCCGCGTTGTTCGCCGCGGTCGCGCCGTCGCCCGTGTACACGTACGCGTAGATCTTGCCCCAGCCCGAAGGCTTCGAAGCGTAGACGGTGTTCTTCGCGACCGGGTCCGGCGGAAGCTCACCGGTCACGGTCACGGTGATCGACGAGGTCTTGGTCCCGGACTTCGCGGTGATCGTGGCCTTGCCGGCCTTCCTCGGGGTGACCACGCCCTTCGGGCTGACGGTCGCCACGTCCTTGTCGGACGAGCTCCAGCTCACGGACGCGCCCTTCGGATCGGTCGTGGCTGTCAACTGCTTCGTGGTCACGCCATCGGACAGGTCCACGCTGTAATCCGACTGATCAATCTTAACGGACTTGGTCGGGGTGACCACGCAATTGCGGGCCTCCCAAGTGCCGGACGAAGTGTTGCCGTCCCAAGCGTAATTGCCGTCGATCTTGAGGCCAGCGGCATCTACGCCTTCGGTGGTGTCGGCAGGGTACTTCTGGGTATTCGTGGCATTGCCATCGTTGAAGATGATGCGAGTATTGCTTCCCTCGAGATCGTCGGGAATCTCATACTTGTACTCGTCATCCTTGCCGCAAGTGTCTCCCGAAGCGACCTTGGTCATCGGCTCGCCCGGCCACTTCGCGTTTTCCTTCAAAGTGGTGGCGCTCGAATCGTCTACATACACATAGGCGTACAGGTTGCTCCACGCACTCGGCTTCTTCGCATAAGCCGTGCTGGTGGCGGCCGGATCCTTCTTCGTGTACTTGTATGTTGCGGAGACCGTTTGGCCATCCGCATCCTTGCCCTGCAGCTTCACGGTGATGGTGTCACCGATCGCCGTGGAAGCGCCGATGGTGATGGTGTCGCCATCCTGATACGAGCCGGACTTGCCCTCCGAAGTGGTGTAGGTGGCATCGGTGACGTTGTTCGCATTCAGGGTAACGGTAGTGGTGTCCGTCTTGAACGAGCTGTCGCCCGGGGTTGCGGAGACCGAACCGGAATTGTCGGTGAAGAACACACTGATCTTGCCGCCGGGAGCAGAGCCGGAAGTAATCTTGCCGCCGGAAACGGTGATGGTACCGCCGGAGACCTGGTCCTTGTAGGTGCCGTCGTCAAGGTTGGTGGCAGTGCCGGACAGCTCTTGCGTATCACCCATGTTGGTGATGGCCACGCCGTCGTTCTTGAAGTTGCCGTCCTTGATGTAGCGTTCCACCATGAGGCAGGAATTCGCGCCGCAGTTGCGCAGATACTCCGAAGCCTTGTTGTTGTTCATAGTATTGCGGAAGTGGTTCACCGCCACAACCTGCGCATCCTTCCAAGAATCCGCACCGGCATCGCCGAGTTTGCTCTCCTCGGAGAACTGTGGCTGGCTGCCGCCGGAACCGACCGGGCGGTCGAAGTACAGCGGCATGGTCTGGGAGCGGGAACCGATGACGCCCCAGCCCATGGTCATCTGCCACTCGCTCATGCCGGTGGATTCCCTATCGCTATTGGAATAGTTATCATGCGATTCCACCCAAGAGACAAGATTGCTCGGGCTGGCGGAGTTGCTCCAATCGGACAGGGTGCCGGCGTTCAGGTTCTTCGAATTCAGGGCTCCGCGCAGCTTGCTGCCGTAGGAGGATGCGGTGACGCCGCCGCCGTTCTTGCTGTGGCTGGAGAACAGCTTTGCATAGTCGCTATCGCGGGAGATGGAATCCTGCAACACTTCGCCGTATTGGAACTGCGCGCCATTGTTAAGAATGATGTTCCAATACTGGGAGCCGTTATACTCGTCCGGCAGTTCGATGTGCTTGGCCGCATCGAAACGGAACCCGTCCACACCGTCGTTGACCGCTTGCACGAGGAAATCGTGCATCATGTTGGCGGTTTCGGTGTTCTCAGTGTTGATGTCATACAGGCCGAGCAGCTTGCAGTGGGTCACCTGATAGCGGTTGTTCCAGTCCTGCACGTTGCCGTCGTTGCAGTCGTGATGATAATACTCGCTCTTCTTCCAACGGTCGGCGATGGCGTTCCATGTGGCGGTCATGTGGTTGGCCACCACATCGATGATGATGCGCACGCCGTACTTATGCGCGGTGTCGCACAGGCTCTTCAGATCATCTTCGGTGCCCATCACCCAGTTGCCGATGGTGGTGTCGGTCGGCTGATACACGTAGTACCAGTTCTCGGTGAAGATCTTGCCCTTACCACCGTTATGAATAGCGGAAATCGGCTCGGTCTGCACGGAGGTGTAACCCGCTTCGGCAATGGCGGGAATGTTTTCCTCAATGGTTTTGAAGCTCCACTCCCATGCATGCAGGGTGGCGCCCTCGCTCATTTGCTGCGCCAGTCCATAACGCTTGCGAGCCTGTTCGAATGTGGCGTTTTCAACGGTGTCGGCGTAGCTGTCACGATCGGTGCTGGCCTGTGCCGCTGTACTGGCGATTGCCAGTCCGCCGAAGGCGGTCGCCGCAGCGGTGATGCCGACCACCACCTTCTTGCTGATCTTCAGACCCAGCCTATGCCAGGCCGGTGCGGGTTTCCGATGTTTCATGACTCCTTTGTTCCTTACTGACGGCCCCTTATGACGGGGGTTTATCTTCCCTGATAACGTTTGCTCTCTTGCGAACGTATGCTGTATATTCTATACCTTTTGCGGAGTGTCAAAGTATGGAAAATGGCGGAATGTCAATGAAAATCGTTGCTGCAATAACAATGATTTTTGCAAAAGCTTGCCGTTGTTTTTTGCAGGGGTAGCCCCCGATTGAATGGCGATTTGTGGATGCGGAATGCGTAACGATTGCAAGTTGTGGTGTGGGGGAGTATTGAAAAGGGGTTTGCAAAAATTTTCAGTGGATGCAAACGTGAGTTCGGGGCCATTGGATAAAGGTTGTATGAAATATATACATAAAACGTTTTCTCTTTCAGGAAAGTTTGCGTATAACTTCATGCGTAATGGGAATAGATGTGGTGTCGTAAAATCGGGGGTATGGATGAAGAGACGTTTACTCCCAAGAACATCATCGTGACCGGTGGCTGTGGTTTCATCGGGTCGAATTTCGTGCATTACGTGGTGGAAAACCATCCGGACGTGCATGTGACCGTGTTGGACAAGCTCACGTACGCGGGCAATCCGGAGAACATCGCGGGCCTGCCCGAGGACCGTGTGGAATTGGTCGTGGGTGACATCTGCGATGCGGATCTGCTGGACCGTATCGTGCCGGGCCATGACGCGATCGTGCATTACGCCGCCGAGTCGCATAATGACAACAGCATCGCGGATCCGGAGCCGTTCCTCAGGACGAATGTTGAGGGCACGTTCCGCCTGTTGGAGGCGGTCAGGAAGTATGGGATCCGTTACCATCATGTGAGCACGGACGAGGTGTACGGGGATCTCGCGTTGGATGATCCGGCCGGGTTCACGGAGCATACGCCGTATCATCCGTCCAGCCCGTACAGTTCGACGAAGGCGTCTTCGGACATGCTGGTGCGCGCGTGGACGCGCACGTACGGGATCCGCGCGACGATCTCGAACTGCTCGAACAATTATGGCCCGTATCAGCATGTGGAGAAGTTCATCCCGCGTCAGATCACGAACATCCTGGATGGTCAGCGTCCGAAGCTGTACGGCAAGGGGTTGAACGTGCGTGACTGGATCCATACCGAGGACCATTCCAGCGGCGTGTGGACGATTCTGACGAAGGGTCGTGTCGGCGAGACGTATCTGATCGGCGCGGATGGTGAGAGGAATAACATCACCGTGCTTCGCATGATTTTGAGGATGATGGGGCAGGCGGAGGATACGTTCGATTGGGTGAAGGATCGTCCGGGCCATGACCGTCGGTACGCGATCGATTCGACCAAGCTGCGCACCGAGCTGGGTTGGACTCCGAAGCACACCGACTTCGAGTCGGGCCTCGCGCAGACGATCGAATGGTACACCGAGAACCGTGCGTGGTGGGAGCCGGCGAAGGCCGCGACCGAAGCCCGGTACAAGCGTCAGGGCCAGTGACCGCTTGGCGTCGCGCGTGGATGTCTGGGGTTCGTGTCCCTTATCATCCATGCATGCCACGTGGTATGGGCAATAGCTTCTAGGGGTTGGAGGACGGTGCTGTGTACACGTATCTCGTGAACGCGCACCGGACTTGGAGCAGAAGAAGGCGCACACGTTCGTGAACCTCACCGATCCGGAGTTGCATATTGATTGGCCGATCCCGTTGGAGGATTTGGATGAGCTGGGTGATTGGTGAGGAGCATAAATTCGTGAAGAATATCCGATGATCTACTATCCGCTGAGTGTGCTGATGATGGCCGGGATCCGTGACATCCTGATCATCAGCACGCCGAAGGACCTGCCGAACTTCCAGCGGCTTCTGGGTGATGGTTCGCATTACGGGGTGCGGTTCTCGTATAAGGTGCAGCCGGCTCCGGATGGTCTCGCGCAGGCGTTCCTGTTGGGTGAGGAGTTCATCGCGGGCGAGCCGTGCGCGCTGGTGTTGGGTGACAACATCTTCTACGGCAATGGCCTGGGCGCGACGTTGCGTGGCGCGGTCGCGAAGGCCGAGTCCGGCGGGGGCGCGAGCGTGTTCGGCTATTATGTCGATGATCCGGAGCGGTATGGCGTGGTCGAGTTCGATGAGGATAGGAAGGCCGTGTCGATCGAGGAGAAGCCGGCCCGTCCGAAGTCGCATTACGCGGTGACCGGCCTGTACTTCTACGACGAGCACGTGGTCGAGTACGCGAAGCGGGTGAAGCCGAGCCCGCGTGGCGAGTTGGAGATCACGGATCTGAACCGCATGTATTTGGATGCGGGCATGCTGAACGTGCGCACGTTGGGTCGTGGCTACGCGTGGTTGGATACCGGTACGATGGATTCTTTGTTCGAGGCGGGTGAGTTCGTGCGTACCGTGCAGCGTGCGCAGGGTCTGCCGATCGCGATCGTGGAGGAGATCGCCTTCGAGAACGGTTGGATCACGCGCGACCAGCTCATGGAGTCCGCCGAGCGTTATGGCAAGAGCCCGTACGGCCAGCATCTCAAGGGCATTGCCGACGGCGAGATCATGCTCGTCCCCAACCAAAAGAACTGACAAGGGCCTGTTCCAGGAGCTTGTATCCGAAATCCTGTCCCCGTGACGGGCGTTCCGGGACATCCGTCTTTCATCGTCCCGCTGTCCGTGCAACCCAAAAGTCCGTGCACCAACTTTCTGTCGGTCGCACGGACTTTCTTGACAGAATCGTAAGGGCTGGTATTGCTAGTGCTCTTCATGGAATGTCATCATTTGGCATCATCATCTTGCTGCTCTACTTGTGCATATATGTCTTGTGCCTTACTGATAAAGCTTGTCATGAAATTATGTTTTTGGAAGATTGACAGTATTTCAGTTGGCTGAAAACCGAGATAGAGTAATACCGCTCCATATTGGAGTACCTGGACCGCACGTGCATGCCAGTACAAGTTGCTTCCAGTCAGAAAATTATCGCTATTGGGCTCTCTCATGTGCGTATAGGTATTTCGACTTTCGCGATGTTGCTGTAAGAACAGTTTCTTATTGGGGATAACGTAATTTGCGAAATCGCCTAATTTTGTCCAGAGCCTATTGGCGAGTTCTCCTGCTGATACAAAATTCGCGTATTTCAGCTTGAGTTCGGCCCAGTTGTGGATTGTTTTATTGTTGATAGTCTCTAGTACGCAGGTTTTCCTCCGCTCAAATTCTTCATCGGAAAGTTCGCTGAGATTTTCTCCGACTCGGGAAGTGGCTTCGAAACTTTGAGCGCATAACGAGAACATTACGTCTATTGCCTTGTCCCATTTTCCGAGTAATGCCGCGGCGGTCCGACATGCTGTTTGTGCATCACCGGTTGCATGCATCCAGTTATCGGCGATGTCTTGGAAACGATTGCTTATTTCTGGATAGGGCAATGGCATATTGACCGCAAGCCTGCCGACTTCGTTCTCTTCACCGGGGATATAGCGATCAAAGTATTGCCCCTGGACTGCTGGATTAACGCCTGTGAATGTTATTTCTTCGATATTCCCAGGAAAGCCCATGCAGAATGCAAGTAATCGTTCGAACGGTTCAAAAAGATTATTGAGAACATCATTTAATGGCATTCCTTCAGAATCCAACATCCTAAAGTTCAGCCGCCATGTTTCCTTGAAGGAAAACTCGTGGAGAGTATTATAGCCACCGAGTCGTTTGGCGAAATGTTTTGCATGAACTTCAAAATCATTGTTGTTCTTGTATAGAAGAATATTTTGAGGTTCCTTTGAGCAATAGGAGAATTTAAGTTCTTGAGCTCCGTCTTCGGTTAGATTGTTAGATTCACGGAAGAAGTGTGTGTCGATCCATTCGCTAAAGCCAGACAGATCAACTGTCAATTCTGATATTGAGGGGTTATAGTCAATTCGTTGGTTAGCGACAATTATTGATTCTCCTTGAAGCTTTTGCTGTATGAAGGTCTGTGAGAAGGGGATGGCATTAGTTCCATGAACATCTCTTAGTACGTAGTATTTGTTGTCATTCGAATAGCCAAAGACCGATTTCCTGCTGAAATCGAGAGCAAAAGCATTGCCTCCGTTTTCCATCGGTACGGATTCCGAAACGAGATGACCTCGGAGAATGTTTAGTTCAGGGGCGTTCTGCCCATCAAAGGAAAGCAAGCCGAGCGGACATTCGTTGATATTGGCTAGACCGTTTTTATCCGCAGACCAACAAGCAGGTTCGAAGTTATAAGATTGCATGTCATCCTCTTTCTATTGTTTGCAATACGCGAAATACAAAATCATCCCGAATAATGTCGCATTCTATTTAGTGTGAGTTTTGATGATAATGAAGCAATCATAAGTTTTTGAATAATTTATCTATTTGTGAGTTTGCAATTGAGTTTGCGTAGTTATTAGTGGAGAGGAAAACGTCCATAGCTTCCGCATCCTCGTATCGTGCCAGTTCATCTGCCACTGCGTTTTCATAATTATATGCATCAACTGTGCTTAACCGGGATTGCAATTCTTGAGGTAAGACGGAGGTCTGGTTATATATATCCTGTTGTACGGCATCAGCTATTTCATTCGCAATATCCCAAGCTGAGTCATCCAGATAGGAAGAATCATCGTAATCGTCAATGCTGTTCTCGCAGTAGTCGCTAACATCTGCAGAATCTTGAATAAAATCGATTTCCGCATCGAGATCATCGATAATCACATTTGTTAGAGCATCTAAATGCGATTGATCCAGTTTTGAAAGCGCACTGTCATAGAATAATGCGCATATGTGACTCTTAATCTCAAGTCCATCACTGGCAGCGAGGATATTTTCTAAACTCTCTTTGTCTCCCTGCCATTGGTCAAGAATGGCTTAATCGTCATTAAGAGACTTCAACACTTGTACACTGTCAGGGAGAAAGGAAGACGTTCTCTGTGAATATCCGGTCGTGTTTTTAAAACAAACCCCGCTATCGACGAATCCTATATTCCCTTGTAGAACGGCATTCATGAAGTTCTTGGCAATTCTGGAGAAGCGTTGTACGTTTGTGCTATCTACCACATATTCGTGTTGCTTTGCTAAAACGAGTAAGGCGGCATTGGTATAAATGGCCGAGTCGCTGCTGTCTGCATATCCAGGAGCGTCTCTTCCGGAAATGAAACTGCTTAATAGTCGGTTTATCTTTTCCTCCCCATATGCTTTATCGTCGGTGCATGCTGAGATTCTTTCAATTTGTTCCATGAAAGTTGCATGTTCGATGATCCTGTCTCGTTCCTCAGGGGTTTGGTACAAGTAGCTGCGAAGAAAATCGTTTACGGAAGGGTTAATTGCGCCAATCATTCGAGTATTGTTTTGGTATGTTATGGCGATCATAGATTCATTTAATCTTTGCAAAATGTCGTTAACATTGGTGCTTTCGCCGGACATGACAGATGGGTTTAGCCGTGCATTAACTGCTTTACGAAGCGCGTTTTCGGATACGTTATGGTTCGTTAACGAGTAGAGCGTATATAAGAAAACTCTGTCTGGTTCATTTAATCGATGTTTGAACTCGTCATCCCATATTTCATTCGCATGATTGAGAGTGTGAAGGATATGGGTTGCATATTCATCTGGTTTGATTTCACGCACGTATTTTTCCTGGGTGCATCTGTCAATAATGCGGGGTGTGTAATTCGTGTGTCTGACTATAGACCGGTATGCATGGTTGATCTTGACCGAGTCAATATAGTTTCGGGGTACACTTCGGCACCTCAAATGGTTGACAAAAATCTCAGCCTTCTCTAACAGAGTAATCTGATTCATGTCCACAATGGAAAAGGGTTCTTTCCCATCACTACTACCATCTGCAAAATTAAAACGTTGCCGAGCTTCTTGCAGAATCGTCATTCTAGTATTGATAAGCATCCGTTTATTTGGTGAGTTGTTGACGTGCCGGATGATCTGTCTAAGTAGATTTTCCTTTGAGCTGTTCATATCGTGATAATGCTGTCCGAACACATCATCGATGAAAATGAATTCTTTCTGTTCTGGATCAGGAGAAAGCATGTCTTTTATTCGATAAAGTTCTTCGCCATTGGAATAGCGAAGCAAGTATTTGCCATAACAGACAAATTGTGCTGCAAGCATTTTTGAGGAAATCGTCTTTCCTGTACCAGGGGCGCCAGATATGAGAACAATTTGATTGTTCTCAAGCAATGCCATGGACTGTCGATATTGGCCAGTTGGAGCAAACAAAGCCGAAAGGTTTTTTGATGAAATGAGTAGGTCTTGATTATCTATGATGGTACTGCTGTTTATCAGATTATGGAGCGAATTTAGATTCAGAAGGCGTGGATATTTCTGTGCGATGTCTTGATTTTCATTTTTGGAAATAAATGCATCGCAGTCGCTTCGTGTATAAATGTTCTTGTTTGATGGCATCCATTCTTGAAAAAGTTCGTATATGGCATTTATTCTTTTGGGAGATATGTCCTTATTGATGAAAAGGTAGTATTCCTTCGGGTTGAGCTTTTCGACTTTATCCTTTTCTTTCTCTAGAGCAGACATCAAATCGGAAGTAGGAGTGTTTATGTAGTTTTTGCATTGAGCGATTATGGTGCGACCGTCTTTGCAATCCGCTATGTCAATGCCTTGGTCTGCTCCTTTTCCAAATATTCTCATTTTCTGGTCGAGCTCTCTCGAAAGAATGTCCCGTGATAATTCTTCGAACTCATCGTCTCCCAATGCGAAGAAGTTATAGAACATTTTTGAAAGTCCCTTTCTTTGGATAAAAAAGTGCCTTTATTCTACTGATTGATTTATCCGGTAAAAGAGGATTTGTTGCGTGTTCACAGCAGCGTCATGTGGGTGAATCGAAAGAAGAGGAATGGGCTGGATACCGTTTGATGTCGAAGAAGCAGAGCATTAAGAGGGAATTGTGAACGTTTCTTCTACGTCGGCTTGAATGATGGTAATAGCGAGTCGGGAATCCGCGGATTCATTAGAGTCCGTGATCCAATCGTTGCTGTCCATATGTTCCAATGCCGCAGAGAGTTCATTTGTTCAATTTCTTGAGAGGGTTTTTCAATACCGGGGTATCGTCCTGCGGCAGGGTGTCAAGATGATTGGAATACCTCTCCCAACGCATGGCTCCTTCTCTGGAATACATATATGCTGATTGAATTTTAATTCAAAGGCGGCATGAAAACATGTTCGATTAATCTCTTGTTGTGCGTTTTTCCCTTTGTAAAGAGTGCGGAAACTGTACTCTAATTGAAATTATTCGTACTGTGGAAGCGCATTCCATAACAGATCTTGTCAGTGGTGAAAAAGCGCAGAATAGAGCGTTCGCGTATTCCTGCCGATGCCATGCGTTTATATCCGCGATTTTACTTTGAGAAGGTAATGGGATCAATAACGCGTCCGGCAGCACTTATCAATTCCCAAATAACAAACTATCTCGTTCTTGACAACCGTTAAACTGATTGTTATGACGAACTACGAAATGCGATTAGAGCGAATTGAGCTGAAGAATTATAGGCAGTTCGGCATCTTTGAAACAGATTTCGATAAGCGTTTAACGGTGTTATGCGGTGATAATGGGGCTGGTAAGACCGCGGTGTTGGATGCTATTGCCGTTGCGTTGGGTACGTTCCTTATGCATGTAGACGGGCCAAACGCGCGTATTGTGAGTCCGATGCTTTCGGAATCTGATGTTCGTCTACAAATTGGTAAAGCTGGTAGTTTGTCTTCGTATGAGCCGCAAACTCCTACCGTTGTGGCTGCCCAAGGAACGATAGGGGGAGACCGTATTCAGTGGTCGCGTAAGCTGAACCGATTGGGCGGACGTACCACGGTTAGTGAAGCGAAAGATGCTTCCAAGATTTCGAAATGCATGCAGGAAAGCATCAAATCTGATGCGAATGCGGTTTTGCCATTGCTGGCTTACTATGGCACGGGGCGTCTCTGGGTGCATAAACGCGGTATGAGTGGCATGCCCAATGTGTTTGAGAAACGCTTTTCACGTGCTAACGGGTATATTGATTGTTTGGATTCGGTCACCAATGAGAAGCTCATGCTTGGATGGTTCAGGCATATGACCATGGTTGGTCTGCAATATGGGCAACGGATTCCTGAACTTGTAGCGGTTCGGCAGGCGTTGTCAACTTGTCTTAAGGACTTGTCTCCTGACTATTCGGATGTTACTGTCACGTATAGTTTGAAGCAGAACGCTCTTGTGCTTACGACCGTGGATAAAACTGGTGAACAGTTGGAACTGCCTTTTGATCAATTGAGCGACGGGTATCGCGGCGTATTGAGTCTTTTTGCGGATATCGCATACCGTATGGCCGTGTTGAATCCCAACAGCACGGAGATTCTTTCTACTCCTGGAATCGTGCTTATTGATGAGGTGGATTTACATTTGCATCCAAAATGGCAAAGCAGGATTCTGGGAGACTTGCTGCGTATTTTTCCGAATCTTCAGTTCATTGTGAGTACCCATGCGCCGAAGATCATTGCTTCCGTGAAGGCATCACAAGTGCGCAGACTCGAACGAATCAATGATGTGCAGTCATACGAAGCCATTAATCGGATTCTGTTGCTTGACCGGGATTCATTGAAGCAGTTAGATTTGACTGGAGCCTATCCATCTGAGTGGTTGCATTTCTTCTGTGGCGTTGAACCGGAGAGTGAGCTGTATGGACATAGCGCCAATTCCATTCTCGAAGATGTTATGGGTGCCCAAAGTAGACCAGAAGATGTGCGTGAACTGATAGATCGTTTCTATCGGCAGCTTGATGAAAGAAATTTAGAAGCTGCTGAAGGGGTATTGAAGGTCCTAGAGAATACAGTCGGAACTGATGATGATTCTGTCGTCGGTGCGAGAAGTGCTTTGGAAACGGAGCGTTGGTGTGCTGAAAATTAATAAAAGAACGCCACCTCCGGAATTTGTCGGAGCCGCCGTACGGGCAAAGTACACATATTACCGTGCTTTGCCCGGAAAGAAAACGCCGTATGACCTTCTTGAATCCAAGGCGAAAGAGGCTTTAGGAAAGGCGTTAGCTACGGAGCAGGGGCATCTGTGTGTGTATTGCATGTCGCGAATTGGTGACCATGATATGAAAATTGAGCATCTTTATCCAAGGCATGATGAGATGGGGAAAGGTGCGGAATTAAGTGTTGAGTATACTAACCTGTTTGCTTCCTGTCGTGGTGGAGAGGGAGAGCCGAAAAGACTCCAAACTTGTGATACCCATAAAGGCAATGCGATTATTTCAGTCAATCCATTAAATTCTGATTCGATAGCGAAAATTTCTTATGGCTACGACGGCAAAGTGAAATCGGATGATTCCGATATTGAGCAGGATTTAAATGATACGCTCAATCTTAACGTGGAAAAGCTGAAGAGAAATCGGTTGGAAGCTTGGAATCATATGCGTGCTCGGATTGCGAGAAAAAATCTGAATGAGCAGATAAAAATGTATACTGCCTTTATTGAAGGGGAAGGGCAAGTTAATTCAGACATGAAAATGGAATATGCAGGTTTCCTGCTGTTCATGGCGGGGAGGGAACTGCGAAAATTGAAGGGAAAACAAAAAGGCTTGCGGAGATAGTGCTCTTGAAATTGGTGGGTTCGCACATGGTCCAGCATACATAGAATTCGCCAATCGCCGACATAACGGTTAGTAGGTCAAGAAGAACCTTTTTGGGCGGACAACGATCTTAAGCGTGCCTGCGCTTAAGATCGTTGTCTTTATAGTATGCACCGGCATATTAGCCACATTAAGAGGCAAAGAATATTCCTCATGTGATATGCGCTTGTAATGGAAATATTCGTTCTGATTGACAGTGTCTTCCATTTGAAAATGAAAGACAAAACATACCGCTAGTATGACTTTTCCATAACAATGCTAAATTGTTTTCTTAATATGATTACTATTGGTATGGCCATAACTGTCAAAGTGACTGTTATATAAGTATTGTTAGAGAAAAATTGTCTGAATTCCTCTTGGTCGGCGGCAATCAAGATAAGACGCCAATCTTTATTGATCAACGCTGCCACTTGCGATTCGCTGGTTACGTTCTCAACTTGTGCCTTCAGCTGAGCAAGAACGCGATTGGGAGAGCTGGAAGAGATCATTTTTTGGAGGAATGCGTTCGGAGATATGTATGGCATGGTGGCCAGGGAGATGACGGATTGAATTAGTGGGGCGGAAAGCTTTGTCCATATGGGAGTATCTTTGCTGAAGCATGAGAATGAATAGCTGGGGAGCGCGAATACAGAACCGATTAAAGCCCCGATAGTGGTTGCGTCGATGAGTGTGCTCGGTGTGCAGAGCGACGAAATGTTCGCTGAGGGTATTAGATTCCCTGCCGAAAACATTGATAACCCGCTGACGATTAAACCGAAAGCGCCGCCTATTCCGCCCCAAGTGGCTATATGATTAGCTGCGGTAAGCGGATGGAACTGCCATCCTTGCCACTTGCCTACCATATAAAGAACGAGAATGGTCGCGGCAGTGTTCACTATCCAGCTTGAGGCATAGGCATTACAAAGAAACCCAAAGAAATTGTCTAATATCGTGCGTTGAATCTCTTTACCGGTTGTATATGTAATATAAAAAGTTGTTGCAAAAAGAAACAATGTAACAATGAAAATAATGGCGATAAAGATATTTGATGTTTCATCGTTATTCTTTATTTTGGTATTGCTGTCAGTGACGACTGAGTGTTCTTCTGTGGATTGTTGTTGCGGTACCACTCTTTTCTTGCCTGCGGGAATGATTGAACGAATTTTTTCTGAAAAGAGTTTCAGCATATTTTGCCCCCAGAGATGCAATCGGTGACGGAATGTGTTATCTGTTTCGTCTATTGGTAATTTTTGTATGAGTTTTTGTATGAGGAGAATGAGGCAAAGGGAAAAAATAACAGTGCAAACAGCGAATATAGCTATTCCCTTTACGATTATCTCGGGGACTTTAAATGCGTAGAGTGAAGATGAAGACAGAAGGATGGCGAAGGTAGCAATATTTATGATTCCGCAGGCGGACTCTATTCTTCTAAGCTTTATATTGGGGTCATCTTGATTTTTGGGATATTGTCTTATCTTTATTGAAATGAAGTAAATGGCAAAGACAATAATGAAAACTATGAAAAGAAGAGATTTAAACATATGCTAAAAAGTAATCCTTGAGAGCGATATCTGATTATTTTGTGTGTTTGAGGAGCGAAGACTTATTGGAAAAAATACTTAGTAAATCAATTATTATTGCATTGGCTTAGTGGTGTCTCCTTTCCCTCGTATTTCATTGTAGTATTCAATATTATATTTAATTGTAGTGTATGGAAAATGTTAAAAAGGATTATTTTATGGATAATCATTTTAGGAGAAAACTACATGAAAATATTGTAAAAACAAGAGTCTTGCAATCGGGATTCTGGAATGCAAAGGTTACGGCTTGGCGGTGCAAGCGGCATTGTATGTCCCGTAAATGTTGCACGATTCCAATTTTCGGCCGTTTTTTGGAATCGTGCTACATCGCACACCCCCGTAGTCATGGGAAAGTGCCGAAAAACCCAGTTCGGGGGTATGGAATACGTGGAAAAACCGCATTTCGGCAGGAGAAATGTCGCATGATTCGAAATTTGCCCCGAAAATCGGAATCGTGCAACAAAATTCGTCGTTCCCTTCCGTGGGTCCTGCTGCTCGCAACTGCACGAGTCGATTGGCAGGGGCGGGTCCGGCAACGTTCGCTGTGAAACGGCTAGGTGATTCAATCGATTCCGGCTATTCCTGTGAATCCGAACTGGTCTTGCATTGTTTCGCGGAGCGCAGTCAGATCCAAATCAGGGTATTCATCTGTCAGGTTTCTGAGAATCCGATGCAACCACCACCTAAGCAACGTTGAATCGCATTCGCCGGTTTGGTGCTTAACCTTCCATTGATAAAAAAGTAATAGTTGCTGTTGCTCCTTTTCGTCATACCCTTCGGGGACTGGGTAATGGTCTTGGGAAAAGTCGATGCTGGTGTTATCTGTTGTGGAGAGTATTTCTAGGGCTTCGGAGATATGCCCTCTTAGGCTTGGAACAAGGCAGATGAGAGCTTTTTGTTCTTCGGAATCAAGATCGCGGGGAATTCCTTGGAAACGATTGGTGATGTACGTTTTAAGCCAATTTTTCCATGCGATATCTATTTGTTCATCATTCTGCTGACGGCACCAATAGGGGAGAAACTTTGCAATTTCAGACAATGTAGAGAAACCACTGTTATAAAGTACTGTTTTCAGTACCGCATCATATGTGTTGCTCGTGTTGGATTGCATGTTCATGAAATTGAAGAGAACATCCCAGTAGTTATTTCGGAGTCCTTGATCCTTGTATTCGCAAAGATTTCTAGCCTCTGCGATTTGATCTTCGAGAAGATTGGACACATCTTCTTCGGAAAAACTACTGGTAATACGCGGAAAAGCGAGGAAAGCCGCCCATGTTTGATGTCGGGTGCTTTCATCATGGAAGAGAGGCATTATGCACTCTCTGGCAAATTTTTTATCAAGGATAAAGAACGTGGCTAGTTTTTGGGCGCACGCTATCTGTATTGGCCAGATGAGGTTATTGGGCTGGTTTAAGAGATTCTGTATTCTATCTTTTTCGTTGCTGGGAATTCCATTCCAATCGGTTGGCGAGGTATTTGTGTATCGGTATAACACTGTTTTAATCTGATACGTGATGATGAGAGCTGGCCATAGGTTACAGGCTACATAGTCAAATTGGTTAATGTTTGGCTTCTCTGTATGAAAAGCCTGGCCATATTTTGGAATCAAAGAATCTATGAAATGCTGGGCTGTCTGGAAAAATGATTCTGCGTTTTCTGATTCAATTCGACTGATTTGCTCTGTGACAAAGAAAATCGGTGAATAAAGATTAGCCTCGTTCCAATCGAAAGCGCATACGCGTTGTGTGATGTTGCAAACATCATTCTTGAAGTCTGCGCTTCGAATCTCGTTGGTAATAAACAGAACAATCTGCGCTCTTTCATATTCAGTGGTGTTTGGATCGGCTAGGATGGCGTCCCAAAGGCCGCGGGTATCCTGCGGATGCTCTGAACAATATTCGCCGATGAGTCTGCATCCAGCTTCAAAAGAGAATGAGTCAAAGGCATCGGCGTCCTTAGGCAAAGACAAAATTTTGGAAATCGCTTTACTGGGAGATTGTTTGACTAATGAGGCGAATTCCTCTAGAGAGATTCGTCCTTTTACTGAATGATAAATCTTGAGCGGAACGTCTGAGTCCGGGTCTGGAACAAAGCCAAAATCTTTTTCATAGAGTGATTGCAGCTGCTGTATTTCATGCCAATTCGGGTCGGCTGCAGACAGCCAGCAGACCCGATTAAATAACTCATACAAGCGTATGAGCCGTTGTCTTTCGTCTTTGTCTGTGGTTTTGGCTCTATTCGGAATATCTTCAGGGCTATACGGAGGCTGCAGTTCTTCTAGAAGTGACGCTTTCTGTGCTGCTGAAACATGTTCTATAACAGCCTTGAAGAGCTGCCGAACCTCATGTTCGCAAAATCTGCCAAAAAGAAGATTCTGCTTCAGCAACCACTCAAGCTTTTCATCAGGAGCTGCTTCGCTGATTTCCTGTTCATGGATGGCAAGACGCCGCAAAACGATTTGATCACTGTGGATCCAGCGATTGGCGAGTTCGTTTTTCTCATTGTGCTGCTCTCCAAATACGCGAAGTGTATCGATAATGAGATGTAGATCGCCTCGTGTATTTCCACAAGCTTCAATTTCAGGTATCCGAATGCGAATGAACGCGTTCCAATGTTCGTGATTCGAATCCGAATAATATTCTGAAAGCAAATTCATTGCCTGATTTATTGAATTTTCGATGATCCTTTCGAAGGACGGCGAGTGCTCGCATCTTGAGGCGAGGTCATCGATGATTCCTTGTCCAAAGCTTGACGGAATGTTCCAACTAACGTTGACATCGGGCTTCTCGCCGGAAGAAAAAGGAACCGGATCTGGCTCATAGAATTTTGAGCTTCGATCAAACTCCAAAAATGGGCGCAATGCGGCTTCCCAAACAATATTGGAAGCGCGGAATTGGTCTTCGAAGCCGCACAATAAAGAATCATGCGGCATATACGGCATTGTTTTATCTTTTATGGATGTTGAGAGGAATGCTTGCAGCGCTTTCTTCGGCGTTCCATCGTTGCTAGGTTGAATTGCGGATGTTGAAAATGACTGGAAAGCATAATCGGACAGTCTCTGCTGGCATAGCTTGATGTACTGCAGGGTTATACTCTCGCTATTGAAGTTTATGTTGCAGATTCGTGTAATCCAGTTGAGGAGTTGCCGCTGTTGGGGTGTTTGAGGCTCTGTGCCATCGAACAGCGTTGAATATCGTTTTTGCTCGTAGAGCCAATTAATCCATATTGGTTCTTTTGCGGTTTGAATAAAAGTGTCTAAGCCCGACGGTGTGGAGAGTTCGCTAAGGAGACTATCTGTGTCATGCTGTGTTTGCGGAATACCCGCTTCAACAAGTTCTTTTGTTTTTCGAATGTAATCCGGAACTGACTGCGTTTCGTGTTCGGCCCAAGCGTTAAGAGCATCGATTAGTGCTTGGTGACTCCCGTTCTGAACGGGATACTCAATGGTCTGGAACTGTAGATGTTCGAAATTGGCCAAGGTGGTTTCATAATGGTCTTTCGGCTCTTCGTTGTCATGACCGAGGAAAATGAAATGTTTAGGTCCATTGGAATGCAGACCGAGAGACAGATATCTGATGACAGGATCGTTGACACTGTAGCCAATGAATAAAACGGTGTAGTTGGCGAACACTTCAGTGAGGAAACGCGTTGCCCAACCGTCAGTGAAGTAGGCTTTTCCAAAGTCTCTATCATCAAGCACCATATTTTTGCTGGGTCTAAGTATGGAACCATGAAGATGAACTAATCCTTTGAAATCACGTCCGAGAGGGAGAGCCGGTGCGAAGTATTGTTCGCCATAATCAAGGCCTTGTTCATCCGCCGCTTCTGCAAGAAGATTGTCGTAGTTCGTAGTGAATTTTATATCTAATTTTCGATTATCCGCATAAACACTATACTTTCAAGTATTTTGAAGTATAGAAAAAACTCATTTTACCACGATTTTACCACGATTGAATGAGCCTTGATATGACCTATAAAATAACACCCAAAAGACATCATTACACCTAAATGGTGTCTTTTTAAAAAGCAGTCAATCCTAA
>OHVX01000172.1_pt1 | contig 21305 bp, 28 predicted proteins | sample 1579581 | NCBI WGS metagenome assembly OHVX01 (sample SAMEA3882536, study PRJEB24775) | human gut metagenome | biome: human-associated habitat; feature: intestine environment; material: feces | place: Netherlands | collected 2009/2010
GGGCAAATGGCGCACCATCCGCACGGTGGTGCTGCCAAGCTGCGTGGACGGTATCGTGACGGGCTGTATCCTGTCGATCGGACGCATCCTCGGCGAGTCGGCGGCGCTCTTATTCACGGCGGGCTCGGCGCACATGCTCTACAACTTCTTTGAGGGCATGCACAACGCGGGCGCGACGCTGACGGTGGCGCTGTACTTCTACGCCAAGGAGTCGAGCGATACGGGGGTAGTGTTCGCCATCGCGGCCATTTTGATGCTGCTGACGATGCTCATTAACCTCATCGCCGATCTGGTCGGCCGATACTTCAGGAGGAAACAGCAATGATACGACCTGTCAACGGAAGCGGCATGAAGCGCATGGCGCTCTTAAATGACCTTTCCTGCTTCGGTAAGTGTTCGCTGAGCGTGGCCATGCCCATCCTCTCTTCCTACGGGGTGGAGACGGTACCGCTGCCGACGGCCATTTTATCGACGCACACGGCGGACGGCTTCGGCAGCTACGTCATGCGCGATATGACGGACGAGATGAAGGCCTTTGCCGCGCACTGGAGACAGCTTCAAATCAAATTCGACGGCATCTGCACGGGCTTTTTCGGCTCGGTGGAGCAGATGCATTTTGCAAAAGATTTCCTCCGCGACTTTGCGGGGGAGGATACCATCGTTGTGGTCGACCCCGTGCTCGGCGACAACGGCGCGCTGTACGGCTGCTTTACCGAAGAGTACGTGCAGGCGATGCGCGCGCTGTGCGAGAGCGCACAGCTCATCACGCCCAACCGCACGGAGGCGGCGCTTCTCGCGGGCTGCGGGATGGACGCACCGATAGAAACGCTTCTTAAAGCGCTCACGGTGGAAAATGTCATCATCACCGGCGTCCACCGCGGGGAGGAGATCGGCTACTGCGCGCGGCTGAACGGGCAGTATATGGAAATTTTCAAGCCCTGCCTTCCGCAGACGCTGCATGGCACGGGTGATGTGTTCGTCTCCGCCCTGTGCGGCGAGCTGATGAACGGTAAAGGCATGCCGCAAGCCCTGAAAGACGCGGCGGAATTCTGCGACGACTGCGTGCAGAAAACGGCAAAACGCGGCGAGAGCCACTGGTACGGCCTCGCCTTTGAAGACAAATTGAAAGAGGGGAGAGGGCTATGAACAACATCCTTTCCGTTGAGAACCTGTGTCTGTGGTACGGGAGCCATCAGGCGCTCAAGGACATCAACATTGAAATTCCCGAAAAAAGCATTACGGCGCTCATCGGCCCGAGTGGCTGCGGCAAGTCGACGTTTTTGCGCTGCATCAACCGCATGAATGATCTGATCGAGGGTACGCGCGTCGAGGGCACCATGACGCTCGACGGCAATGATATCTATGCCGAGGGCGTCGACCCGGTCGACCTCCGTCGTCGCGTGGGCATGATCTTTCAGCAGCCCAACCCGTTTCCCAAATCCATCTACGAGAATGTCGCCTTTGGCCCTCGTCTGCAGGGCGTGACTAGCAAAAGCGACCTCGATGACATCGTGGAAGAATCGCTCAAGCGCGCCAACCTCTGGAAAGAGGTATCCAATCAGCTCAACAAGGATGGTTTGGCGCTCTCGGGCGGTCAGCAGCAGCGTCTGTGCATCGCGCGCGTGCTTGCGGTGCAACCCGATGTCCTCCTGATGGACGAGCCCTGCTCCGCCATCGATCCCACATCCGTCTCTAAGGTCGAGGATCTGATGGCCGAGCTGGCGCCCGAGATGACGATCATCATCGTCACGCATTCAATGCAGCAGGCAGCTCGTATCAGCGACTACACCGCATTCTTCTTGCAGGAAGTTGCCGGCGAGCCCGCCACGCTCATCGAGTATGGTCAAACCGACGCGATCTTCACCAGCCCGGTGGACTCGCGGACGGAAGACTATATCACCGGCCGCTTTGGCTGATCGGTGCGACTAGTCCCAAGCCGATCGGACCTGGTCCGGTGCGTATTCACTGTGCGGGCGGCATGACCGCACCCAACTGATTGGAGTGAACCATGCGTAAACTGTTTTCCCGTCAGCTCATCGAGGCCCGCCACGAGATGCTGAGCATCTACGAGGCCGTCGATCTAGCCCTCCACGATGCCGTGAAGGCCTATGTGACCGACGACCGCAAGCTCGCCACCAAGACCAAGAAGCGCACGCTTTCGATTGACGCGCGCTGCGCTAACCTGGAGGCCGTGTGCTACAACCTGATCGCCACGCAGTCGCCGGTCGCCTCCGACTTCCGCCTGCTTCAGACGATCATCTACGTCGACTTTAACCTGCAGCGCATGACCGATAAGGTTCGCCAGATCTGCCGCGCCACGCGTCATATGATCAAGGCCGACATCTCGCTGCCCCAGGAGCTTGTCGGCACGGTCGAGGCCGAGGCTGAGGCCGTCTACCAGGTGCTGGGCTCTTCGCTTTCCGCGCTCGTCACCAATGATATGTCCATCATCTGCAACTTGGCCGTCGAGGACGAGCCAGTGCACGCCGCCTACGAGAAGTTCTTCCGCACCTTTAACCGCATGGACACGGGCGATTTTATGGACGACGACAGCAACTATGACGACCTGCGCCGCGCCATCATGGTTTCGCGCTACCTCGATCGCATCGCCTCGATTTCCATCGATGCCGCCTGCCGCCTGACCTTCCTGCTGACTGGTCAGCGCATGAATGCCGGCGATATCGCCCGCACGGACGAGGACGAGCTCGAGAGCATGCGCGTGCCTTCGGGCGAGGGTGTTATCATGAGGCCCGCCGTCGACGCTCGCTACGTTGCCAAGGTGCCCGCTAACGAGGTCAGCGAGGGTCTTCGCTACCTGCTCGATCATCTTGAGGATGAGGACGATGGCGAGGACGACGAGGAGTAAGTAACCCCGTTCGTCGAAAGATTGTAAATACCTAAGTGAGCGCGGCCTTGCACATGCGGGGCCGCGCTCTTGCGTTAGCATGGGACTACTTGTTTGGCTGTCAGCGGAGGCGATTGGCAATGGATAACTATTTGGACTTGATGCGCGCTCGCCGCGAGCAGATTCTGGAACGTTTTTATGCGGCGCTCGATCGCGCAGGCCGTCCCCACGACGCCGCGAGCCTCATTGCCGTGTCCAAGACCGTTGGTGTCGATGAGACCGTTGCCGCCATCCAGGCGGGGTATCGCCATTTTGCCGAGAACCGCCCGCAGGAGCTGGTTCGCAAGCTCACGGGTCTGGCGGAGCATCCGGAGCTGCCCGAGGTGCGCTTCGATATGATCGGCAACCTGCAGACCAATAAGATCAATGCGGTGCTGGGCTCAGCCGAGCTGATTCACTCGGTGGGTTCGCTGCATCTGGCGCAGGCGATCTCGAGCCGTGCTGTCCGCAAGATTGAGGCAGGCGAGCTCGCCGGCCCCCAGCGTGTGCTCATTGAGGTCAATGTGAGTGGTGAGGAGTCGAAGGGAGGCTTTTCGCCCGATGAGATTCGCGCCGCCGCGGGTGAGCTTGCGGAACTTGAGGGAATTTGCGTACAGGGGCTTATGACTATGGCGCCCCGGGGGAATAAGGATGTGGCACGCCGCACCTTTGCGGGGCTTCGTGAGCTGAGGGATGAGCTGGAGGCGGTGCATCCCGATTTGAACCTGCCTGAGCTTTCCTGCGGCATGAGCGAGGATTTTGAGCCTGCCCTTGAGGAGGGCTCTACGCTCGTTCGCCTGGGCAGGGTAGTATTTAGCCCGGAGTTTGCAGTAAAATAAGGCTCTGAAGTGCGCACTGATTATCGGGGCGCCTGCACTAAACCGCGAGAGGACACAACCATGGGCTTCCTTGACGAGATTAAAAATAAGATGCACCTGGGCGGCCAGCAGGGTTACGACCAGGGTTATGGCCAGGACGACGACTACGGCTACGATGACGGCTATGACGATAGTTATCAGGGCAACGGCTACAGCGGTGCTTCGGGCGAGGGCTTCTACACCCAAGACGAGCCGAGCAACGGCCTGCTTGGTCAGACGCGCCGCGGTGAAGCTGAGTCGGTTGCCGTGTATACGCGCTCCGGTCAGCTGGTCGGCGATGACTCTCGCCATGCCACGACGTATAACCCGCCTTCGCGCTCGCAGGACAGTGTTGCGAGCGGTTATCGTCCTGGTGCCTATGACACGCCGTCTAGCTACGCCGAGAACACCCGCGCCCGTGCCGCCGCTGCGCCCGCGCCTGCACCGAGCGATGCCTCGGCCTATGCGAGCAATATCATCAACGCCACACCGCAGCTGCCGGCCTATGTCCTGCGCCCCGAGAGCTATGACGACGTGGAGACCGTGGTGCGCCGCGTTCGCACCAAGCAGCCTGTCGCACTGATTTTTGTGGGCGTACGCACCGAAGTTGCCAAGCGCGTCTTGGACTTCTCTTACGGCTTTGCCTGCGGTCTGGGTGCCACGGTCAAGGAGGTGGGCGACCGCGTGTTCATGGTGCTGCCCGCCGGTTGCGAGGTCAAAGATTCCGATCTCAAGAAGCTTCGTGCGGACGGCTACCTTAAGTAAAGACAAGACGAGGAGATTCCCATCAACATCTACACTATCGTCCAGCTGGTCAACACGCTGTTCAACTTCTATTCCACGCTCATTGTCGTCTACTGCTTTATGACGTGGATTCCCATGAAGCAGGGTGGTTTGCTTCAGGATATTGCCGCGGTGCTTGATAGCGTGTGCGGTCCGTGGCTCAACCTGTTCCGTCGTTTCATCCCGCCGATGGGCGGTATCGATTTTTCGCCGGTCGTTGCGATTATTGCGTTGCAGTTGGTGCAGAGGCTGGTTCTGCAGCTTCTTATAGGTATACTCGTGTAGAACTGACTTAGTAACTTACGTCGGGCGTGTAGCGCCGAGGCGATGAAAAAGGAGACTTGTTATGGCTATTACCCCTGCAGACATCCAGGCTCAGACTTTCTCTGAGGCCAAGCGTGGCTACGATCCTGCCGAGGTCGACGTCTTCTTGGAGACGCTGTCCTCTGAGGTTGACGCTATGCTCGCTAAGATCGTCGACCTTAAGGGTCGTCTGACTGCTACCGAGCAGCAGCTTGCCGATGCGCAGGCTCAGCTTGCCCAGGCTCAGGATGCCCCCGCCCAGGCCGTTCCTGCCGCCCCCGTGGCTGCTCCCGCCCCTGACTTCTCCGCTCAGGAGCGCCAGATTTCCGCTGCCCTGATCGCTGCCCAGCAGACCGCTGAGACCATCGTCAACGATGCCAATGAGAACGCTGAGCGTATTCGCAACGAGGCTGACGCCAAGGCCCGCGAGGTTATCCGCCAGGCTCTGACCGAAAAGCAGGCTGAGCTCGAGGAGATCGATCGTCTCAAGGCTTCTCGTGAGGAGTTCAAGGCCGAGTATCTCAAGCTCATCCAGCACTTCATGGACGATGCCCAGAACTCCTTCCCGGCCGACCTCATGGCCTCCACGCCGGTCGGTTCTGCCGCTTCTCCTGCGGTGACTGTTCCCGCCGAGCCGCTGCCCGTCGCTGACCCGGTTGTCCCCGTGGCCGATCCCTTCGCCCCGATCGACAACTTCGCTGCCGACGACCTGGACTAACATTCGGCCTACAATTTAGTGCCTAGAAAGGACCCGCAGCTTGCGGGTCCTTTTTTATGACTGTACCGGGGCGCGCAACATAAAAAACCGAGCCCTGCACATAGTGGCGCAGAACTCGGCGAACCGGTGAGCGGTCAAGGATAGGTTTTAGGGCATGTCCCAAAATCTACTTGAGGAGGAAGTCGGAGAGGGGAATGGTACGGGCCTCGCGATGCTCGGAATCGGCGATGTGGTCGGCAGGATAGCCACAGACGAGCATGTGATAGGGATAGACGCCCTCGGGCAGGTTGAACTGCTCCTGTGCCACCTCGGGCTTAAAATGGCATACCCAACACGTTCCCAGGCCCTGCTCGGTGGCCTCCATCATCATCTGATCGCAGACGATTGAAGTATCGATTTCGCTGGAATTCATCTGATCATACGGGCGCACCCAAGCATCATCGGTAACGCTGCAAATAAGGAAGACAAGCGGAGCCCCAAAGATAGACCCATCACGAGCAAACCGAGGCTGACAAGCAGCTGCCTTCTCCAGAAGCTCAGGCGTATCCAACACCATCACACGGGTTGGATGATTATTGCAAGCAGAAGGAGCAATACGCCCAGTCTCAACAATGGCATCCACCACAGCCTGCTCCACAGTCCGATCTTCAAACTCACGACAAGAATACCGACCCCGAGCCAGATCCAAATAAGACATACAAGCCCTCCAACAATTAAAAATCAAACAAACCCAAAGTAACCCAAACAGTACCCAAAGCAGCAATCGGCCAAACGCTCATCAAGGGCCAAAGTGTCCGAACGGATACCAAAGGTCCCTTCAGCCAAACCCCCATTGCGCTAAACCTATCAGCCAAAGTTCCCAATGGTGGTGCATAAGGGAGCGGGCCCGGCCACTAATAACCTTTTGAACGACTCTGCTTGCAGCCGGAGTGAAAAAGGTTATTAGTGGCCGGGCCCGCGACCGGTGGGACACGTACCCCCAATTAACTGTTCTTCATGACAATCGAATCCACAACATCGGCCACATTCTCGCAGCAGTCGGCGCAGTACTCCAGGAAGGCGTAGACGTCACGCCAAGCGATGACCTCGAGCGGATCCTTGCCGTTAACGTGCAGGTTGCGCATGGCGTTGATGTAGAGCTCGTCGGCCTCGGACTCGATGGTGTTGATCTGGATGACCAGCTCGCGCAGCGTTTTGGACTTGCGGTAGTTGGGAAGCTCGACCATCAGGTCTTTCATGGCGCGGCAGGCGTCAGTCACCTTGTGGGCGATGACGATGGCGTCGGGATGGATGCTCTGAATGTTGGTGAAGTAGACGCGCTGCACGACGCCCTCAATACGGTCGAGCACGGTGTCGAGCGCGCAGCTCATCAGATCCAGATCCTCGCGCTCGAGCGGGGTGATAAAGGCGGTGAGCAGGGCGTCTTCGAGCTCGTGGTGCTTCTTGTCTGCCGCATGCTCAATCGCATGCATCTTATTGAGCATGTCGTGAATCTGCGCGGGATCGAAGTTCTCAAAAATCTTGGTGAGCAGCTCTGCGGCCTGGACGGCGAGGTCGGCGCAAGCGACGTAGTTGTCAAAGTAGAACGAATCGGGTTTCTTTGCCATGGGTGGGTCCTTTCGAGGCGAAGACGGGTGGGCGAAGTGTTGCGGTCCGGATGGACGTTCGGTTTGATTAGAGGAACATCATGAACAGCTTGGCCATGACAAAGCTGATGAGTCCGCAGGCGGGGAAGGTGAAGAACCAGGTGAACATCATGTCCTTGACGACTCCGAAGTTGATGGCCGAGAGGCGCTTGACGGCACCGACGCCCATGATGGCGCAGGTCTTGATGTGTGTGGAGGACACGGGGATGCCGGTAAGGGTGGCAAGCAGCAGGTTCGCGGCGCCCGCGAGGTCGGCGGAGAAGCCCTGATACTTCTCGAGCTTAACCATGCTCTGGCCGACGGACTTGATGATGCGCTCACCGCCCACGCTGGTACCGATACCCATAGTGGCCGAGCACAGCAGCATAATCCAGATGGGGATGCCGGCATCGCCGACGCTGGTCTGGCCGTTTGCGAAGGCCACGCCTAAAAAGAGCACGCCGATGAACTTCTGTCCATCCTGCGCGCCGTGCATAAAGCTCATGGCCGCAGCGCTCGCGATCTGAGCGTATTTAAAGAAGACATTGGCACGTCGCCTGTTGGCGGCGGCGAAAAGAATCGAGACGAGTTTGCACAGGACCCAGCCCATGACAAAGCCCAGGCCGATGGAGAGCGCCAGGCCGTAGATGACCTTCATCCACTCGTGGACGTTGACGCTGCTCGCGCCGCCGAGGGCGATAGCGGCACCGGTCAGGCCGGCGATAAGGCTGTGGCTTTGCGAGGTGGGGATGCCAAAACGCGACGCTGTGGCGCCGTAGACGACGATGGAGAACAGCGCCGCGCACAGACAGGCGAGCGCCATGGTGCTGTTTCCGCCAAAGTCGACGATATGTGAGATGGTGTTGGCGACGCTCGCATTAAAGTGCGTCATGATGAGCACGCCGAGGAAGTTGAATGCGGCGCTCATGAGAATGGCGGCGCGGGCGGGCATGCAACGCGTAGTGACGCAGGTCGCGATGGCGTTGGGCGCGTCGGTCCATCCATTGACGAAGATGGCGCCCAACGCGAGGATCACGGTGACGGCAAGGACTGGGTTCGACACAATTTGGCCGAGGAAGGTTGAGAACGTTACGTCCATATATGGGCTTTCTCGAAGTTTGCAGGCACGTTACAAAAACATGATAAATCGTATCACCTCCTGTGGGTTTCTTAACGGAGTTCTGACGTGAGAAGTGGATTTTTTGGCACTAAAATTGAATATTAGTCCTGTTGACCGCGGGTATTCTTTTTGCTAACACGCCATGCGGACACGTGCGATTGCTCCGACACTCCAAAACCACAGTCTGTTCGCTTTACAACATGCAAACATGCGTTCGATAATAGGAGACATGGAATATCGACAGACAGATGGCAAAACTCGGCGCGTGCACAAGCAGTATGTGGACGTCGTGGCTCGCATCCTCGCGGGCGGACAGGTCGTGCCGGTCACCGTCTGCTGGGTCGACGGTCGTTGCTTTACGATTGACGAGATTGTCTCGACCACTGGGTTTGGCCTGACGGTTCACGGCATTCGTACGGCAACCTATAAGGTGCGTTTTGGCGGGCATGCGACCGAGTTGTATCTGGAGGACCAGACGCGTGAACGACCAGATGGCTCGCAGGCCCATCTGATGCGTTGGTGGGTGTGGGCATTCGACCGTACGCTCGAGGGCGAGCGCCGTAGATAAGGACGTACGGCATTCGGGTACAATGACAGGAATCTTGTCACCTACGGCGCTGTCGCGGTGCTTTTGAAAGGACGAACCTATGAACGATATCCAGGGCTATCAGAACGGCCCCGTCGAGACCGGCGCAAGCCGTGCCAAGGAGATGTCGCCGCGCGCGTACAATCTCGCCATGTCTGCCCTGATCTTCTTGGGCTTTTGCGCCATGGGTGCCGGCGCCTACTTTACGAGCACCATGTCGTTTGCGCGCATGATGATGAACGGCGCCGCCTTGCCGCTGGTCTTTGGCTCGTTTATTTTGACCATCGTCGGCATGGTCATGATGTCGGCCGCCGCCAGCAAGCAGTCCGTGGGCCTGTCCCTTGTGGGCTACGTAATCTTTGCGAGTACCTTTGGCCTGACCGCGTCGTTTGGCCTTGCCAACTACGACCTGCCCACCATCAACACTGCCTTTATCGCCACGGCCGCCATCACCTTTGTCTTTGGCGCCTTGGGCGTGACGTTCCCCAAGTTTTTCCAGCGCGTATATGGCATCGGTTTTGGCATTCTGCTCGCCACTATTCTGGTTGAGATCGTGCTGATGTTCATGGGTGTCTCGCAGACCATCACCGACCTGATCGTGATCGTGGTGTTTGCCGGCTTTATTGGCTACGACACCTATGTTGCCACGACGGTGCCGCCTACGCTGCCCAACGCCGTGCTCATGGCGTCCAATCTATTCGTGGACATTATCAACGTGTTCTTGCGCATCCTGAACATCCTTGGCCGTCGCGACTAGTGGCGAATTGCGGCGGTGCTTGCCGTACGTGTAAATCGATGCGAAAGGCGGTCCTTCGGGGCCGTCTTTTTTGTACGCTGCGGGGTATCATGGATGGGAAAAGCCGATAGCGGCAGAGACCGAGAAAGGTGACCACTTATGGCAGACGTCGACAACAGGAACCGTAACCGCAGGTCCAACCGAGCGGGTCAGCCCAATCCCAAGCGCGAGGCGCGTGCCAAGGCCGCCGAGCGTCACGTGGCAACTGTGTCCGAAGCGTGCGCCAAGGATATCGAGCGTTCGCTTGCCGGTGTTCGCGAGTTTGACGGTATGCCTGCCGGCTTTGTCTCGGCGATGAAGGCCAAGGTTCAGAGTGCTGTGGCCACCGAAGAACAGGTTGCCGAGGACGTCGAGGGCGCGGAGGCTGCCGAGGTCGAGGCAGCTCCTGAGCCCGTCGAGGAGCCTGCCGAGGAAATCGCCGAAGCTGAGTCCGCGCCTGCTGAGGAGCCTGCTGCGTCCCTGCCTGAGGTCACCGTGCTCGATGCCTCCGCCACGCAGGCCATCTTGGACAACGGTCGTGGCTATGCGCAGTTCTGCGACATGGCCGCGCTCGCCTTTGCCTCGTTCACCAACCCGGGCGGTGGCTATATTCAGGGTTATCTGGGCCAGGAGGCCACACTGTGCGCCGATTCGTATCTGTACAACGTTCTCGATAAGCAGCGCAAATGGTACGGCGAGAACCGTCGCCGCAACATCAACTGCGAGCTCTATCGTAACCGCGCCCTAGTGGTGCCTGCGGTGCGCTTCGACCGCAACCACGTGCATGCATACGCCGACGTGATCGTGGCCGCCGCGCCCAACGTTAAGCGCGCCCGCCAGGAGTATCGCGTGAGCGACGATGCTCTGCTGGATGCCCTGCGCGATCGCATTCGCTTTGTGCTTGCCATCTGCGACGAGCTGGGTCGCGAGAAGCTCGTGCTGGGTGCTTGGGGCTGCGACAACAACGGCTTTGACGCAGAGGCCGTGGCCGAGCTCTTCCGCAAGGAGCTCGCGTCGGGCGACTTTAAGGTCAAGCAAGTCTTCTTTGCCGTGCCTTCTACGCGCTGGGATGAGGATTTTGCCAAGTTCGAGCACGTGCTGGCAAACTTCCCCGAGCGCAACGAGGAGTCCTATGCTCAGGTTGCCGCTCGCGCTGCGGCAGCTCGCGCCGCCGAGCAGGCCCAGGCTGCTACCGAGGATGATGAGGACGAGGACGATTGGCGCAAGTACCTGTAACCGGTACGTGTTGACAGATAGGTCGAGCCGGCGGGAGAGGCTGCTCCCGCCGGCTTTTTACTAAAAGGAAGGGCTTACGATGAAAAACGTTCTATGCTTTGGCGACAGCAACACCTATGGTTACGATCCGGCGGGCATGCGCGACGGCACCGCGGTGCGCTATGCGCGGGATGTGCGCTGGTGTGGCGTGGCCCAACGTGACTTAGGCGAGGGCTGGCATGTAATTGAAGAAGGCCTCAACGGCCGCACGACGGTACGCGACGACATGTGCCATCTGGACACCAATCTTAACGGCATCCGTGCACTTCCGATGTTGCTCGAGGCCCATAAGCCGCTGGACGCCATTGTGATCATGCTGGGCACCAACGACTGTAAGACGGTCTTTAACGTGACAGCTTCCGATATCGCCCGTGGCGCCATGGCGCTGATTCGCGCCGTCCGCGCGTTTCCGTGGACCGACGCTGCGCCTTGTCCGCGCATTCTGCTGATGGCGCCTATCAAGATTAAGCCGCAGATCGCCGACGTATATATGACCGATTTTGACGAGCATTCCGTAGAAGCCTCGGAACATTTTGGTGAGTACTACGCGCATGTGGCTGAGCAGTTTGGCTGCGACTTTTTGAATGCCGCCGACTTTGCCGAGCCGGGCGATATCGACTATCTGCATATGATGCCCGAAAGCCATGAGAGCCTGGGTCACGCCGTGGCAGCCAAGCTCCAAGAGATGTTCGGTGAGTAGCGCGAACCCAAACCAATACAAAGGGGACAGGCACTTTTGTGGTGGTTTGGGTTGCGGACTTTAGTATTGCCACAACTAACTGCGTGCCATCTACCTGCGGCTTTGCGGGGGAATATCCTAACTTATCCCAAGCGCGTCGAAGGCGGCGCGGACGACCTGCTCGGCGGTGGGTCGGATATAGTGCCGTCCCGACACGCCGGGAAGGGCGTGGCCCATCAGCATCTCTATGAGGTCCCACGGCAGGCGAAGCTCGACCTCCGCTATCGTACGCCATGAGTTGCGGAGGTTCGACCACGGGATGTGCTCGATGCCGCGGGCGGCGCAGAGTTTCCGCCAACGGTCGTTGCAAATGCTCCGGTTCATGGGCAGCCCGTCGCCGCGGTCGCACATCCACTCGCGGCCATCGGCGGCGCGGGCGGCCGCTATCTCGACGAGGCGGTCAGCGGCCTGCGGTAGGATCACGACGGTGCGGGCGGACTTGGCGGTCTTGAGGGCGCCCACCGGCTCGGTGCCGGACTGCTGCATCTGGCGGCAGATGTCGGCGGAGGCGAGGACGGTGCCGCTACGCTCCCAGCGCAGCACCTCCTCGGTGCGCACGCCCAGCGACTCGCCCGAGCGGCAGGAGCCGAAGCACGCGAGGATGAACGCGGGCTCCAGGGGGTTGCCGCGCAGTGCGTCGAGGACGCCCAGGGCCTCGTCGAGGGTATAGACGCGCTTTGAGCGCTCGCGGGTCTTGCGGGTGGGCATGGTGTACCTGACGCTGGCGGCGAACGGGTCGAGCGGCAGGCGGATGAAGGTCGAGACGCAGGCGTAGACCTTGCGCAGGGTGAGCAGGGCGGTATCGGCGGTGGCGGCGGGAAGTGTCAGCAGCCAGTCCTGCAGCTCGACGGCGCGCAGCTGGTCGACGGGCATTGCGCCCCAGCGGGGTCCGACGTAGTTCTTCCACGAGCGCAGCACGAGGTCGCGGGTGTTGGGGGCGAGGGTTGCCGCCTCGACCTGTGCGGCCATCTTGGGGACGAGCCACGTCTCGTAGGCCTTGGCTATGGTGGGCACGGGCGCGTCGTCGGCGTGCTCGACGTGGATGCGGTCCAGCTCCGCGCACGCCTCGCGGTAGGTGCCGTACACGGTCTTGGTCTTGCGCCTGCGGCCCTGCGGCGTGTTCTGCATCCAGCGCAGGACGTACTTCTTGCCGCGCCTCATCTCGGTCACGGAGCCCCAGACGCGGCGGCGCTGCTTCTTTGTCATATAATCAGATCCGTTCAGATCGCGGGCTTATTCTCCGTTTCGCCCGGTTCTGACTCCGGCCCCGTCTCACGTTCCAAAGTGCAGGGGCCGTCTCCTTAGTCTCGGGGCCGCGGCATCAGCCTACGGTCCCGAGATTTTTTGCTTTCATGGGCATCACCTCCCTAGATGTAGACGCATGGAATCTCGCCCTACGTTCGCGGTGTAGAGAGCGGCGTCGGCGGTGTAGCCGAGCCTCGCGCCTAGGTTCCAGCTGCGCGCGGGGCGGCTTTTCCGTTCGCTGTCTCCAATCTCCATAACTTGTTCGGTTTACTTTTACTGCCGCTGAGGCATAATAAGGACGAGCCCTTTGCTTAAAGCTCAGGACCTGGCCGCACCTCGGGGCCCGAAATCCGGGGTTTTCTTTTTTTCATTTCCTATATCTTTCGACTAGCTGGGTGATTCCGTCTTTCCGGTATTTCTCCGGGCGATTCACCCTGTCCCATATTTTTCCTACGTACTTGCTTCCGGCGGGGTAAGCGCTTCGGAAAATGTACTTCCCGGGAAGAGCGCCGAGGGTGACGAGGTAGTTAATGTCTGGACCGGTTGCCACCACGCTTATGCTGTCCTCCTTGCCTCGCCTGTTCGTCTGGCGGAAAATATCGAGGTCGATTCGTCTATCTAGAACCTTTGGAATGAGGGGAAGCCGCTTCACTCTTTCAAGCTCGATGTCCGTTATCGGGTTCAAGGGGAGCCCGTCGCGTCCGTGGACGCAAATCAGATGCCGCCACTTCGCTTCGCTGTTCAGTCCTATCACCGGCAACCCGTTCCAATATAGCGGCCTTGTGAGTTCGGCAAAGAAATAGTCGTGTGAGACGTCTCGCACTTGAAACATGTCATAGCCAAAACCCAAAACATATCGCGATAGGTCGAGATGACCGTCCTGGTCGATGGAGTACTCCATAGCCATCACATGTTCCTACGGCCGCGAAAATGGAACACGTTGAACTTCTGCTCCGATGCCCACGTCTCGTAGCTCGCGAGCGTGTTCGTGTTCAGGTTGCGGCAAATATCGCGGCATATCTGAAGCTTGGCCCCGCTTGAGCCCTCGACTTGCAGATGCCCGTTTCTCGAAGCCGCAAGCGCCCCGATGAACAGGTCCGCCAGCTGAATCAGGTCGTTCTCGTGAGACTCGACCTCCTCGACAAAGCGGACCGCATCGCCGAACTGGAAGGTGTCTATCAGGCACCTTCTCAGCGTGTCGACCCTGTCGCGCTCGTCGATTCGGCGGTCGATGAACAAGCGGTAAGAGGCCCTCCGGTCAAGCCAGTTGTTGAACACCTGGTAGTAGACCTTCTGGAACATCTCCTCGGTGTCCTCGAAGTTCGTCTCGCGCCTGCTGACGACGACCGCGCGGAACCTGAGTCCGGGGTCCGAGAAGAAGAGGTCGACCAGTGCCTGGAAGAAGGGGAGCCTCGACGGGCACACCGTCTTCCATCCGAACTCCCCCTGCACGTTGTAGTGGGCCCTGAGCAGGTCCACCTTCCTCACGATCTCCCTCTTCCGGTCGAGGGGGCACATTATCCCGCCTATGGCCATGAAGTCGTCCGCGGCCGAAGAGGTGACGCAGCTCTCGTCGCAGTAGACGTTGTAGGTCGCGCGCTCCACGCTCTAGCCCCTCTCGTCCCGCTCGCCCATGTACCAGACGACGCGTCCCTTGCAGACCACGGGCGCATCGTCCGGGCCGGATAGGATGTCGTCGTACTCGCCGCTGTGGCTGTCCGCCGTGAGCATCACGGTCGAGCGGCCCCGGGTGTAGTTGCGCACCACGGCGCCGTAGTCGGCCGTCTCGGCGAGCACCGGCTGGCCGTTGACCGGCTCCATGTCAGGGTCGACCAGCAGCAGCGCGTCGTGGGGGAAGCGGTTGTCCATGCAGCCGCCCTGGGCGTGGACCATGAAGCCGCGAGGGTGCGCGTCGGCGATGGAGGCGGGGACCTCGACCTCGTCGGCGAGGTTCCCCTCGTCGCACGGCTCGCCCATGTGCGCGAAGCCCAGCAGGGGGACCATGCGCGACGTGCCGCTGATCGCGGCCTCGGCGGCGTCCTCTCCCATGAGGTCGGCTACCGTGGTATCGAAAAGCTCGGCGAGCTGCTCAAGGTTCGCTTTTCTCGGCATCGACTTCTCGGATTCCCACTGGCCGATGGCAACTCGCGATACATCGAGTTTGTCGGCTATTTCCTGCTGGGTCAGTCCAGCTCTACTTCTAAGCCGGCGAAGGTTTTTACCGATTTCCATGGGCCTCTCCTTGCCTATGTATAACTTTACTTATCATTTTAGAAAAGAAAACTTTTCATTCTAGAAAAGTTTTTGTTTACACGATGCAAAGAAAGACTTACTATTAGTTCAGCAAGAGAGAGGAGGCCACTTGAACACCCTGCGAGACGTTCGCGAGAGCAAAGGGGTTAAGAAAGTCGCAGTTCAACGGATGTTGGGGGTTAGCCAACCGACCTATGACCGTTACGAGCTTTATCCCGGAGAGATGCGAGCCAAGGACCTCGAAAGGGTCCTGACGTTCCTTGGCATCACTCGCGACGATATTTTTTTGGCAACAGAGGAAAGTTAAAGTTTGCATCTAACGAAACGGAGAGAACCATGAACGAGAACTACATCGACATCGAGCTGGGCGGCTGGAACATCCCCGAGGCCATCACGGTCGAGGCCGAGCCCGTCGAGGCCCGCGACTTTTCCGACTTCGAGCTGTAGGGGAGGGCGACATGAGCACCAAGAGGGAGAACATCCGGCACGGCCGTGGGAAGTCCTTCGAGATCGAGTGCCCGCAGGGCTTCGCGAGCATCGAGGCCATCGTCTGCTGGTGCGACGCCGGCGGCGGCTGGCACCATGAGGCCTTCGAGTCGTTCCTCGACGCCCGCGGTCGCCTGGACGGGCTGCTGCGCGGCGAGGCGGTCATGGCCTACGTCCAGCGCACGGTCTGCATGAACACCGCCGACGCCATCGACCCCGGCATCGAGCCGGTGATGGTCGGCGTCGCCGCGGGCGAGTGGACGCGCTATCTGCGCAAAGAGTCCCGGGATGAAGCCCGCGGCTAATTAACTTCACAAACGAAAAGGAGAAAGACATGATTCAGCTGATTATCGGAGCCGGTCTGGGACTCAGCGGCGTGGCCGCCGCCGTCGCCATCAAGCGGTATAACGAGGCCGAGCGCGAGAAGGCCGCCGGGCCCGCGGACCGTTGGGGCCACAAGTACGAGGCCCGCACCGTCTCGCCCGCGTGCGCACTGCCCCTCGTCCTGGTGGGTGCCGTCATCGCCGCCACCGCCTGCCTCTACACGCAGGACACCGGCGAGGTCTGCGTCATCCGCAACCTCGGCGGCTCGCTCGCCGGCTCGACCTCCGAGGCCGGTTTCCACGCCAAGGCCCCCTGGCAGGACGTCGTGACCTACGACGTCCGCAACAACCTCATCAACTTCTACGGGGACACCGACTACGAGGTGGACGGCGGCTCCTACGAGGGCAAGCAGGTCTCCATCAACGACAAGTCGGGCGCCAGCGCCAATATCGACATCCAGGTCAACTACTCCCTGAACCCCGACGCCGCGCTCAGCCTCTACAGCGAGTACGGCACGCAGGAGAGCTTCGTGGAGAAGTACATCTCCAACGACGTCCGCGCCGTCACCCGCGAGGTCTCGGGCGGCTTCGACACGGTGACGATGCTCACCGACCGCTCCCAGTTCACCAAGGCCGTCCAGAAGGCCCTCACCGAGAAGTGGAAGGGCATAGGCCTCACGGTCGAGCAGGTGAGCGTGCAGGACGTCCGCTACCCGAAGAACATCACCAAGAGCTACAGCGAGGCGCAGGCGGCCGAGGTCGCCAAGCAGAAGGCCCAGAACGAGCAGGAGACGGCCAAGGTCCAGGCCGAGACCAAGAAGATCGAGGCCCAGGGCGAGGCGGACGCGAACGCGGTCCTCGCGAACTCGCTCAACGACCAGGTCATCCAGCAGCACTACATCGACGCGCTCAAGAGCATCGGCAAGGACGGCAACCTCGTCGTCGTGCCCGAGGGCTCCCAGCCGATCGTGGGCACGAAGTAGGGGCGGCGGCGATGTTGAACCTTATCCATGCGGCCGTCCGGGTCTTCCTCGACGTTCTCGCGGTCGCGTTCGTGCTAGAGCACACCCGCGAGCTTCATGAGAAACATCGCGAGATCAACGACGCGCCCAAGCAGGTCGCAGGCGTCGTTGATGAACCCGGCGAGGACGATCGCGGCGCTGATGCGAGGGTGCCGCTCGACCCAGTCGACGAGCCGCACGAGTAGGGGGCCCGCTGGTCGGACGTGCTTCGGGCGATATGTCTGCTGTCTACGAATCATGGCCCGAAGCCTAACGCGTGTGTAACGCGTTAACGCGGGTATTGCCGCTCAGGCAATACCCGCGGGCCCCATCCCCGGGGCGGCACCGTTGCCTCGCGGCTCTCCAACAACCATCCGCGGGGACGTTCCCTACCGGTGCCGTGCCGGGGGCGAGGCCCCGAAACCGACAAAAAAAGAGCCGCCCGGTGTGGAAAGCGGGGACGGCTCCAGACCTGAAAGGAGGTCACTCATGGATTCTAGCAGAGCCAAAACGTTCCAGCAGATGGCCGACGAGCTAGGCATCCGCCACAAGCTGATGTACACGCTGCGCGAGGCGTCGAGGGTGACGGGGGTGCCATACGACACGCTGCGCATCGAGTGCAAGGCGGGCCGTCTGCGCTCGCAGCTGCCCGAGGGGCGCAAGGTGGGGCGCATGGTGCGCCCGGAATGGGTGGAGCAGTGGATCGAGGAGGGAACGCATGGCATCGAGGCTGCTTAGGTGCGCGGGGTTCGTCGCGCTCACGCTCGCGGTGTACGCGCTCATGCCGTACGTCCTGCGGGCGATGCTACTCGCGGCGGACGGCGTCCGCGTCGTGCTCGGGATGGGGTCGGTACTGTGATCGGCAGGCGATTCGCGTTCACCGTCCCGTTCGTGGCGGGCAAGCAGCGCCACAGGCTCGACCGCAGGCACGCCCGGATGTACACGCCCGACGAGACCATCCGCAACGAGGCCGCCATCCGCGAAGCGGCGCTCGGCGCCATGCGGGAGGCGTACCCGGAGCTCAAGGGGCCGCTGTTCCCGTTCAGGGTACCCGCCGCGGTGCGCATCGACGTGTACGATTCGCTGCCCAAATCGAGGCCGAAACGCACCGTGTCGGAGCCGAACACGTTCAAGCCGGACGCGGACAACATCGCCAAGCTCGTGATGGACGGGATGAACGGGGCGGTCTGGGGCGACGACAGTCAGGTGGCCGAGGTCCACGTGGTCAAGTGGCCCCGTCGGCGCGGCATCGAGCCGCACATGGACATACAGGTATATCGCGGCTGGGCAGACCCAGCTGAAGAGAAAAAGTAGAAACGGAGAATGAAATGAAGCGAAAGGCATTCAAGGAGCTCATGAGGCAGGCCGTGGGCAACGTCCTCATCAACACGGAGCTCAACGCCGAGGCGCTCGAGGAGAAGGTCGACCCCGCGGTGCTTCGCGGCGTCGCCTACGGCATGGCGGTCGCGCCCGTACTGATGGACGAGGAGCCCATCGAGTTCGACCGCGACTTCCTTGCCGTCATCATCGCGTACGGCAAGAAGTGCGAGGACATCTACGCCGAGAACGGCGCCGTCGCCACCATCTCCAAGCTCTACGGATGCGAGGTGAGCGTCGATGAATAGCGAGATTATCGAGTTCAAGGACGATGCGGGCATGCCCGTCAAGTTCACCTCGCAGGACATCCGCGAGCGCCTGTGCCCCAACGCCACCGACAGCGAGCTGGCGCTGTGCGTGGAGCTTTGCAACCGCCAGCACCTCAACCCGTTCACGCAGGATGTCTACCTCGTCAAGTACGGCAACGCCCCGGCGAGCATCATCACGAACTACCAGGTGTTCAACCGCCGCGCGAACAAGCAGCCGAACTACGGCGGCATCGACAGCGGCGTCGTGGTGCTCCGCGACGGCAAGGTCGTCAAGAAGAAGGGCTCGGCCGTCTACAAGATAATCGGCGAGCAGTTAATCGGCGGATGGGCCGAGGTCAAGTTCACGGACGGCAAGATACCGGCCTACGCCGAGCTGGCGCTCACCGACTACAGCACCGGCAAGAGCAACTGGGCGAAGATGCCCGGCGTCATGATCGACAAGTGTGCCAAGGCCGCCGCGTGGCGCCTCGCCTACCCGGGCGAGTTCCGCGGCATGTACGTGAGCGAGGAGATGGACCAGGCGCAGCCGCAGCCGCGCGAGGTGGCCGCCGAGGTCGAGAGCGTCGAGCCCGTGGTCGACCTGCAGCCGGTGCGCGACCTGTTCAAGCCGTTCATGGCGGCGACTGGGCTCGACAGCGCCGGGGCCATGGCGGCCATCTGCGCCGCCGTGGGCTGCACGTCGGGCTCCATGCACGACATGACGCTCATGCAGGCGCGCCTCGCGGCCTCGTGGATGGAGGAGGAGATCGCGGCCCGCAAGGCGCAACCCGAGCCCGCCGCCCCCGAGCCGGAGCCAACATATGAGCCCGCGCCCGCCGAGTATGCGACCGACGACGACCTGCTGGGAGGCTTCTAATGGCAGACGAGGTTTTGGCGGTCGAGGCCGTGCCGCTCGAGGAGGACTTCGACACGCTGGTGGCGTCGCTCGCCATCGACGACACACTCGAGGACAAGCTGGCGCGCCTCAAGAAGAACGTCGATGAGAAGCTGGCGGACTACGTGGACGTCAAGCACATCGAGAAGGACGAGGACTTCAAGGCGGCGAAGAAGTACCGCGCGGCGGTCAACGACGTGAAGAAGCCCATCGAGGCGCAGCGCAAGGCCGCGAAGAAGAAGTACAGCGACCTGCTCAAGACGTTCGACAAGACCATCGGCGAGATCACGGCGCCCATCGACGCGCTCTCCGATGAGTACAAGGCCGAAATTGACCGCTACGACGGCGAGTGCAGGACCCGCCGACTCACCGCGCTCAAGGGCCACTACTACGACCTCGCGGGCGAGATGGGGCCGCTGGTGCCCTACGAGCGCATCGCCGACGACAAGTGGCTCAACGCGAGCTTCGGCGAGGTCAAGGCCAAGAACATCATCGAGCGCCGCGTGGGCGAGCTGCTGCACCAGTTCAAGTTCGTCAACGGGCTGGACTACGCGGACGAGTCCGAGAAGGCGTGGGCCGTGGCGTGGTGGACGAGGACGCTGCCGGCGGACTCGGGCGAGGTGGCGGCGGCTGTCGCCGCGCACCGCGAGGAGGTCGCCAAGGCCGCCGCGCTCGCGGCGACCTACGAGCAGGCGATGGCGCCCGCACCGGAGCCCGAGCCGGAGCCCGCGCCGCTGCCGCCCGACCCCGAGCCGGTGGCCGCCGAGCATCCCGAGCCTGAGGACCCCTTTGGCGGTCCGAGATGCGTGCGGGTGGTTCCGTCGCGCCCCGAGCCGGATGCGGCCGAGGATGCGGCCACGGCACCGCAGAGGGGCTACCGCGTGGTCATCGAGTGCGCCACGGCGGACGAGCTGCGCCGCGTGAGGGCCGTCATGGTCGAGAACGGCATCCACGGACACGTAGAGAGGATGTAGGACATGGGAGAGAGCAACCTGCCGCCGACCCGAACGCCGGAGCAGCGCAAAGAGGCGATGGCGAAGGCCGTCCACACGCGCCGCGAGCGCGCCGCGTTCAAGGCCGCCTGCAAGGCGGGCAACATCCCGCCCGAGGCGGCCATCGAGGCGCCCATCGCGCAGAGGCTCAAGGTCGAGGAGTTCGCCCGCTCGTTCCCGGGCATCGGCACGGTCAAGGCGAAGGTGATCGTCAAGGCGCTTGACATCCCCGACGGCCGCCGCGTGAGCGGCCTTGGTTACATGCAGAGGCCGCGCCTTGTCGCGTTTATCAAGAACAACATGACCGCGAAGGAGGGCGGGCAGTGAGCATCAACCGAGTGAACATCAGCGGCAACCTGACCCGCGACCCGGAGCTGCGCGCCACCGCGGGCGGGACGCAGATCCTGTCCTTCGGCGTGGCGGTAAACGACCGCCGCCGCAACGCGCAGACGGGCGAGTGGGAGGACTACCCCAACTTCGTCGACTGCACGATGTTCGGCAACCTCGCCGAGGCCGTGGGGCGATTCCTCGCCAAGGGGATGAAGGTCGCGATCGAGGGCAAGCTGCGCTACAGCTCTTGGGAGCGCGACGGCCAGAAGCGCTCGAAGCTCGAGGTCATCGTCGACGAGATCGAGGTCATGGTGCGCCGTGAGGGGCGGACGCAGCCCCAGCCGCAGCAGAGCCTCGCGGACACGGTGCCCGTGCAGCCACGGGCGCAGGCCGCGCCGCAGTGGAGCGCCCAGCAGGCCTACGCCGCGGTCCCGCGGCCCGAGTTCTACGACGAGGACGTGCCGTTCTGATGAGGCGCGTACCCGACATC
>OHVX01000173.1_pt1 | contig 21228 bp, 18 predicted proteins | sample 1579581 | NCBI WGS metagenome assembly OHVX01 (sample SAMEA3882536, study PRJEB24775) | human gut metagenome | biome: human-associated habitat; feature: intestine environment; material: feces | place: Netherlands | collected 2009/2010
ACTTGAGAAACTCGCGGAGCGTGTTTCTCATAGTATTAGGAGAAAGAACAGATATGAGAAGAATCAGATTGAGAGTGGCGTATGACGGGACAGCATACTGTGGCTGGCAGGTGCAGCCGGAAGTGCCGACGATTGAAGGTGAATTGAATCAGGCAATCTCTAGACTTACGAAGGAAGAGATTATCGTGATCGGGGCAAGCCGCACAGATGCGGGAGTCCATGCGAAGGGAAACGTTGCTGTATTTGACACAGAGTCTACAATCCCGGCAGACCGGTTTGCTTATGCATTGAATCCACTGCTTCCGGAAGATATCGTGGTTGTGGCATCAGATGAGGTGGAAGCAGACTGGCATCCAAGACATTGTGATACGGAGAAAACGTATGAATACAAGATCTTAAATAGCAAGTTTCCGGATCCGATGAGAAGAAGAGACACGTATCATGTTTCTTTTGACCTGGATTTTGAGAAGATGAGAGAAGCAGCAGGATATCTGAAAGGGGAACATGATTTTAAGAGCTTCTGTAATGTTCATACTCAGGTGGAAGATACGGTTCGCACGATTTATGATCTGGAAGTAGAGAAAGAGGAAGAGCTTATTACAATTCGTGTCCGTGGAAATGGATTCCTCTACAATATGGTCAGGATTCTTGCAGGTACGTTGATCGGAGTCGGAAGAGGAGCGATTGCTCCGGAACAGATTCCGCTTATTCTCGAAGCGAAAGACAGGCAGGCCGCAGGAATGACAGTTCCACCACAGGGACTAACACTTGTTAAAATTGACTACCTTGATGAAAAAAGCAAATAATTTTTTGTAAAGGTTGACAATGAACCGTTTCGCTGTTACACTAGACAGTGTGGTGATTGTCAGTAGACAGAACCAAATTTCAGGCAGAGACGAATTTTAAGCGTATGCCTGGAATTTGTTTTTGTAAAGAATAACGAAAAAAATCGCGTATTATGTAAAAGTATAAAAAAAATATAAATATTATTAACAAATTATAAAATATTTGATTGACTTTTATGTGCAGGTTTGTTATACTGAATCACGTAGAAAAGAGATAACATTGACGAACAGTTATCATTAAAGAAGGATTGTTACTGTTAGGCAGGCAAAACCAGATTTTATGAGCGTCACCGAAGGAATCAAGGGGGATGCCTTAAAGTTTGGCTTTTTTATTATGAGGGAGTTTTTCCCAAAGTTAGAGAAAGGCCAATCGGATGGTTATAGACAAAATAATTAATAACAACATTGTATCTGCATTTGATGAAACAGGCTTAGAAGTTGTTATCATGGGACGGGGAATCGGAGATAAGAATATTATCACAATGCTGCTGATTTTCCTGACGGCGGGAACTTTTGTGGGAGTGGTTGGAAGAAGCAGTGCAGAGAGTGTGGCGTATTTTATGCTATCGATCATCCCGGCACGGTTTGCGGTTGCCGTTCTGTTTGTGGTTGCATGTTTTGTTTCAACAGCAATGGGAACTTCGGTTGGGACGATCACCCTTCTGACTCCGATTGCGGCGGCAGTTTCGCAGACGTCCGGTTTTTCCCTGGCACTTTGCGTGGCATCGGTGATGGGAGGCTCCATGTTCGGGGACAATCTTTCTTTCATATCAGATACAACAATTGCTGCCTGCAACGGGCAGGGATGTGAGATGAAAGATAAATTCCGGGAAAATTTCTGGATTGCACTTCCGGCGGCGATCGTATCGTTGGTTCTGATCCTGATCAGCTCTTTCAGGGCAGAGATCGGAACGGCAGTTACGCACGAATACAATCTGACGCAGATCATTCCGTATGTGCTGGTGCTGGTCGGCGGGATCGCAGGGTTCAACGTCTTTCTGGTACTTTTGACAGGAATTGTGTCCGGTGCGGTGATCATGCTTGCAATGGGGCAGGTAACACCGTATGAAATGCTTGCTGCCATGGGATCAGGTGTATCCGGGATGTTTGAAACCTGTATGGTGGCGGTGCTGGTTGCTGCAATGTGTGCGCTGATCCGGGAAAATGGTGGCTTTGATGTATTGCTGGATGTGATCCACCGTGTCTTTAAGGGATCGAAAAGTGGTCAGCTGGGTGTTGGTATTTTGGTAGCGCTCCTGGATGTGGCAACAGCGAACAATACCGTAGCAATTGTGATGGCTAATCCAATTGCAAAGGAAATGGCAGACGATTATCAGATCACACCGAGAAAGACAGCCTCCCTTCTGGATACTTTTTCCTGTATTTCACAGGGGGTGATCCCGTATGGTGCGCAGATGCTGGTGACAATTTCGGCAGTGCATGAGCTCGGCGGTGAGATTTCTGCATTTCAGATCATTCCGAAGCTTTTTTATCCGGGAATGCTGTTTGTCAGTTCGCTGATCTTTATCTTTGTGATTCCACAGAAAACAGGAAAATAAAACAGAGTTCACTCTGGATTTTTATACTTTTACAGATTAAAGGGTTGAAACCTGACGAAAAATACGGTATTATAGTGTTTAACAGATTTTTGGAACGAAAAATGGTACAAAAATCACAGATACATAGAAGGGAATGACAAAGATGAGCCTGAAAATCGGAGTAATTAAAGGTGACGGAATCGGTCCGGAGATTGTAACGGAAGCGATGAAAGTTCTTGATAAAGCAGGAGAGGTATATGGATTTGACTGTTCTTATGAACAGCTGCTTCTTGGGGGCGCATCCATTGATGTACATGGAGTCCCGCTTACTGATGAGACGGTAGCAAAAGCAAAAGCATGTGATGCCGTACTGATGGGATCCATTGGAGGAGATGCAAAGACTTCCCCGTGGTATAAGCTGGAACCGTCAAAGAGACCGGAGGCCGGTCTTCTGAAGATCAGAAAAGAACTGAACCTGTTCGCAAATCTGCGTCCGGCAGTTTTGTATAATGAACTGAAGGGTGCATGTCCTCTGAAAGAAGAGATTACAGAAGGCGGATTTGATCTGATGATCATGCGTGAACTGACAGGCGGTCTTTATTTTGGAGAGAGGAAGACAGAAGAAGTGGATGGTGTGATGACTGCATTCGATTCACTTACCTATAATGAGGATGAGATCCGCCGGATTGCAATCCGCGCGTTTGACATTGCAATGAAGAGAAGAAAGAAAGTGACAAGCGTCGATAAGGCGAATGTACTGGATTCTTCAAGACTCTGGAGAAAAGTAGTAGAAGAAGTTGCGAAAGATTATCCGGAAGTTACACTGGAGCATATGCTGGTTGACAACTGTGCAATGCAGCTTGTAAAAGATCCGAAGCAGTTTGATGTCATTCTTACAGAGAATATGTTCGGAGATATCCTTTCTGATGAAGCAAGCATGGTAACCGGTTCGATTGGAATGCTGGCAAGTGCAAGTCTGAATGAAACCAGGTTCGGACTGTATGAACCAAGTGGCGGTTCGGCACCGGATATAGCAGGACAGGGAATTGCAAACCCGATAGCAACAATTCTTTCAGCAGCAATGATGCTTCGTTTCAGCCTGGATCAGGATAAAGCAGCAGATGCGATTGAAGCAGCAGTTTCCCAGGTGTTAAAAGATGGATACAGAACCGGGGATATTATGTCAGACGGATGTACAAAGGTTGGAACAGCCCGGATGGGAGATCTGATCTGCGAAAGAATTCGATAGTCAAGGATTGGGAAAGATACAGTTCCGTACTGCTATGGGGAAAGAGAAGCAGGACGGAACTGTAATAGAATAGAGCCAAAAGTTACAGGAGGATTATAAAATCATGAGAAGTGATAATGTAAAAACAGGTATGCAGCAGGCGCCGCACAGATCATTGTTCAATGCGCTTGGTCTTACAAAAGAAGAACTGGAGAGACCGCTTGTCGGAATCGTATGTTCTTATAACGAAATCGTTCCGGGACATATGAACCTGGATAAAATTGCAAATGCAGTAAAGATGGGAGTTGCCATGGCAGGTGGAACACCGATCATGTTCCCGGCGATCGCAGTTTGTGACGGTATTGCAATGGGACACATCGGTATGAAGTATTCTCTGGTAACGAGAGATCTGATCGCAGATTCTACAGAAGCAATGGCAATGGCGCATCAGTTTGACGCCCTTGTTATGATCCCGAACTGTGATAAAAATGTACCTGGGCTTTTGATGGCAGCAGCCCGTATTAATGTACCTACAGTGTTCGTCAGTGGCGGACCAATGCTTGCGGGACATGTAAAAGGACAGAAGAGAAGTCTTTCCAGCATGTTCGAGGCAGTAGGAGCAAACGCTGCAGGAACGATGTCAGATGCAGATCTGTGCGAATTCGAGAACAAAGTATGTCCGACATGCGGATCATGTTCCGGAATGTACACAGCGAACAGTATGAACTGTCTGACAGAAGTACTTGGTATGGGACTTCGTGGAAATGGAACAATTCCGGCAGTTTATTCAGAAAGAATCCGTCTTGCAAAGCATGCAGGTATGAAGGTTATGGAACTTCTTGAGAAGAATATCCGTCCAAGAGATATCATGACAAAAGAAGCAATCCTGAATGCACTTACGGTTGACATGGCACTTGGATGCTCTACCAACAGTATGCTTCACCTCCCTGCAATCGCACACGAAGTAGGAATGGATTTCGAGATTGATTTTGCAAATGGAATCAGCGAAAAGACACCGAACCTCTGCCACCTTGCACCGGCAGGCCCGACATACATGGAAGATCTGAACGAAGCCGGCGGTGTATATGCAGTTATGGCAGAGCTGAATAAGAAAGGCCTTCTGCATACAGAATGTATGACAGTTACAGGAAAGACCGTTGGAGAGAATATCGAAGGCGTGGTCAACAAAGATCCGGAAGTAATCCGTCCAATTGATAATCCATACACACCAACAGGCGGGCTTGCAGTATTAAAAGGAAATCTTGCGCCGGACGGAAGCGTTGTAAAACGTTCCGCTGTTGTAGACGAGATGCTGGTACACGAAGGACCTGCAAGAGTATTTGACTGTGAAGAAGATGCAATTGCAGCGATCAAAGGTGGTAAGATCGTTGCCGGTGACGTTGTCGTTATCCGTTACGAAGGACCAAAGGGAGGCCCTGGAATGCGTGAGATGTTAAATCCTACATCTGCAATCGCAGGTATGGGACTTGGCTCAAGTGTAGCGCTGATCACAGACGGACGTTTCAGTGGTGCATCCAGAGGGGCATCTATCGGACACGTATCTCCGGAAGCAGCTGTTGGTGGACCGATCGCACTGGTAGAAGAAGGAGACCTGATCCAGATCGATATTCCGAACCTTTCTATTCATCTGGATGTATCCGATGAAGAACTTGCGAAGAGAAAAGCAAACTGGACTCCGAGAGAACCCAAAGTTACAACCGGATATCTTGCAAGATATGCGGCAATGGTTACTTCTGGAAACAGAGGAGCAATTCTCGAAGTTCCAAAAGCAAAATAAATCATGATAGGGGAATGAATGGTATGCAGTTAACAGGATCACAGATCGTAATTGAGTGTTTGAAAGAGCAGGGCGTCGATACCGTATTCGGTTATCCGGGCGGAGCGATTTTGAACGTATACGATGAATTATATAAACATAAAGATGAGATTACACATATCCTTACGTCACATGAGCAGGGTGCTGCTCATGCGGCAGACGGATATGCAAGAGCGACAGGAAAAGTCGGTGTATGTCTTGCAACCAGCGGACCGGGTGCAACAAACCTTGTAACCGGAATTGCAACCGCATACATGGATTCGATTCCGGTCGTTGCAATTACCTGTAATGTAGGAGTATCACTTCTGGGAAAAGATAGTTTCCAGGAGATCGATATTGCAGGTGTTACAATGCCAATCACCAAGCATAACTATATTGTAAAAGATGTCAATAATCTGGCGGATACGATACGTAAGGCATTCGTGATAGCCAAAGAAGGAAGACCGGGACCGGTCCTGATCGATATCCCGAAAGATGTAACTGCGAACAAAGCAGAATTTACAGCACAGGAACCAAAGGTTGTAAAACCATCCGAAGATATCTGTGAAAAAGATCTGGAAAGTGCAGTACGTATGATCCGGGAGTCAGAGAAACCATACATATTTGTCGGTGGCGGAGCGGTATTATCAGAAGCCAGCAAAGAATTATATGAATTCGTAAAGAAGGTAGATGCTCCGGTTACCGATTCCCTGATGGGAAAAGGAGCATTCCCGGGAACAGATCCGTTATATACCGGAATGCTCGGAATGCATGGAACAAAGGCATCCAACTACGGAGTCAGTGAATGTGATCTTCTGATCGTCGCAGGAGCAAGATTCAGTGACCGTGTAACAGGAAATGCAAAGAAATTTGCCCAGAATGCAAAAATCTTACAGTTTGATGTAGATGCTGCAGAGATGAATAAAAATATTCTGATCACAGAAGGTGTGGTCGGTGATCTGAAAGTCGTTCTTCAGAAGATGAATGAGCGTCTGGAACAGCAGGATCACAAGGCATGGGTAGAACAGATCATGTCTTACAAAGAGAAATATCCGATGACCTATCATCCGGATGTGCTCAGCGGACCGTTTGTTGTAGAAGAGATCTACCGTCAGACAAATGGTGAAGCAATCATTTCGACAGAAGTCGGACAGCACCAGATGTGGGCAGCACAGTATTATAAATATACAGAGCCAAGAACACTCCTTACCTCAGGAGGACTTGGAACCATGGGATATGGTCTTGGAGCTTCACTTGGAGCCAAGGTCGGAAGACCGGAAAAGACCGTTGTCAATATTGCAGGTGACGGATGTTTCCGTATGAATATGAATGAGATTGCTACCGCGGCACGCCATAATATTCCGGTGATCCAGGTAGTGATTAACAACCATGTACTTGGTATGGTCCGCCAGTGGCAGAACCTGTTCTACGGACAGCGTTACTCGGCTACTGTACTAAATGATGCCGTAGATTTTGTAAAACTTGCAGAAGCTATGGGAGCAGAAGGAGTACGTGTGGCAACCCAGGAAGAATTCAAAGAAGCATTTGCGAACGCGTTAAAGAGCGGACATCCGGTGGTGATCGACTGCCAGATTGACAGTGATGACAAGGTATGGCCGATGGTTGCCCCTGGCGCCCCGATCAATGAAGCTTTTGATGAAAAAGACCTGGAAGCAAAAAATGCAGAATAGTAAAAGAAAAAAGTAAAGGAAAGTGGAGGAACAACAATGAGCAGAGTGTACAATTTTTCAGCAGGCCCGGCCGTATTGCCGGAAGAAGTATTAAAAGAAGCAGCAGCAGAGATGTTAGACTATCAGGGCTGTGGAATGTCGGTTATGGAAATGAGTCACCGTTCATCGGTGTTCCAGGAGATTATTGAGACAGCAGAAGCCGATATCCGTGAACTGATGCATATCCCGGATAACTATAAAGTATTATTTTTACAGGGCGGAGCGTCTCAGCAATTTGCCATGATTCCTATGAATCTGATGAAGAATAAAGTGGCTGACTATATCGTAACCGGACAGTGGGCGAAAAAGGCAGCCAAAGAAGCAGAAAAATACGGAGAGGTCCATGTGATCGCATCTTCCGAAGATAAGACATTTTCTTATATTCCGGACTGCTCAGACCTCGATATCTCTGAAGATGCAGATTATGTATATATCTGCGAGAATAATACGATTTATGGTACGAAGTTCAAAGAGCTTCCGAATACCAAAGGAAAGACACTGGTGGCAGATGTATCATCCTGCTTCCTGTCTGAACCGGTAGATGTGTCAAAATACGGCGTGATCTACGGCGGTGTTCAGAAAAATGTCGGACCTGCAGGTGTTGTGATCGCAATTATCCGTGAGGATCTGATCACAGATGATGTATTAGAAGGTACACCGACTATGTTGAAGTATAAGACGCATGCAGATGCCAAGTCTTTATACAATACACCACCGGCATATGGAATCTATATCTGTGGTAAAGTGTTTAAATGGCTGAAAAAACAGGGCGGACTGGAAGCAATCAAAGAGCGCAATGAAAAGAAAGCAAAGATTCTCTATGATTATCTGGATGAAAGCAAACTGTTCAAGGGCACGGTTGTTCCAAAAGACCGTTCGCTTATGAATGTTCCGTTTGTAACAGGTGATAAGGACCTGGATGCAAAATTCGTGAAAGAGGCAAAAAAAGCCGGATTCGAGAACCTGAAAGGACACAGAAGTGTCGGCGGTATGCGTGCAAGTATCTACAATGCGATGCCGATCGAAGGGGTAGAGAAACTGGTAGAATTTATGAAAGCATTTGAAAAGGAGAATCTGTAATCATGTATAAGTATCATAATCTGAACCCAATTTCACAGGTAGGACTGGATGAATTCACAAAAGACTATGCACCTGTAAGCACACCAGAAACAGCAGATGCGATCCTGGTAAGAAGTGCGGCAATGCACGAGATGGAATTTGCACCGGATCTGAAAGCTATTGCAAGAGCCGGTGCGGGTGTGAACAATATTCCGCTTGAGAAATGTGCAGAACAGGGAATCGTTGTATTTAACACACCGGGAGCCAATGCGAATGGTGTAAAGGAACTGGTAATTGCCGGTATGCTTCTTGCTTCCAGAGATATCATCGGCGGTATCAACTGGGTACAGGAGAACGAAGAAGACGGGAACATTGCCAAAGATGCAGAAAAAGCCAAGAAAGCATTTGCCGGACAGGAGCTGGAAGGCAAAAAGCTTGGTGTGATCGGTCTTGGTGCAATTGGAGTTCTGGTTGCAAATGCGGCAACACATCTTGGTATGGATGTATATGGATATGATCCGTATGTATCCGTAGATTCTGCATGGAGACTGTCAAGAAGTATCCATCATACAACAAATGTAGATGAAATTTATGAAAACTGTGATTATATCACGGTGCATGTACCGGCACTTGACAGTACGAAAGGCATGATCGGAAAAGATGCACTGGGTCTTATGAAAGAAGGAGTGATCGTGCTGAACTTTGCAAGGGATGTACTGGTAGATTCCGAGGCAATGGTAGATGCACTTGTAGCTGGAAAAGTAAAACATTATGTCACAGACTTCCCGACACCGGAAATCGCAGGTGTCAAAGGCGCGATTGTAATTCCTCATCTCGGAGCTTCTACAGAAGAGTCCGAAGATAATTGTGCGAAGATGGCAGTCAAAGAAGTGATGGATTATCTGGAAAATGGTAATATCAAACATTCCGTGAACTATCCGGACTGTGATATGGGACTGAGAGGCGATAAGACGCGTATTCTGGTATTGCATCACAATGTGCCGAATATGATCGGTCAGATATCAGCGATCCTTGCCAAAGACAATATGAACATCGCAGACCTTACAAATAAGAGTAAGGGAAAATATGCATATACGATGATCGATGTAGATTCTGAGGTGCCGGATGGTGTTGTAGAGGAATTAAAACAGATTGGTGAAGTGTTACGTGTACGTGTCATATGTTAAACAAAACTTAATAAATTTGTAAGAATCCCTTAATTGCGAAATATGTCGAATTAGAGTATCCTAGGATTATGCAATGATATGAAATCTGGGGGGATACTAGGGATGGATAATACAGAAATTCGAAGAAGACGAAGGAATCGGAGAAGAGTAAGAAACATTCGGGTGGGTCTTACTCTTTTTACTATTTGTATAGTTGCGATTGCAATACCGGTAGTAAGAGGAATCCTGCGAAAACCGGCGCAGATAACCATACAGGTGGCGGATGTAGAGATTAAGCAGGGAGAACAGCTTCCGGCTTATTCGGCGGACATAAAGATCCGGGATAAAGATAGAAACAAATTAACAAAAGATTATACAGCAGAAGATTTCGCTAAAGATCTGAAAAAAGGAAAGAATATTACATTTTTAAGCAAAGCGGATGCGAATACAGAAGGAACGTATGTGATCATTGCGAAATTAAATTCCAATATTAAAAAAAATCTGGAAGGAGACTGGAAAAAGAAGGTACAGGTTACAATAAAGAACGGAACATGTAAGGTAAAGAATCCGACTGGTGTATGGGAAGGAAATAAATTTAAAAAATACGATGGAACATATATAACATCGGATTTTGTGGTATCAAAAGGAAATACATATTATTTTGATTCGGATGGAAAGAAAGTAACCGGCTGGCAGATGATAGATGAGGTGACCCCAAAAAGTTAGACTTTTATTGCGTAACAGATTTTGTCTGTTACGCATTTTTTATGCAGCCAAGAGGCTAAGCCTGTATTGAACAGGACTCATCCATCCTAGTTTCTCTTTAATTCTTTGTTCATTATAATATTTTATATATCGTTCTATTTCAGATTTCAATTCTTCAAAACTATAATATACAACACCATAGTAGATTTCTTGCTTGAGTAACCCAAAGAAATTCTCCATGACCGAATTATCATGGCAATTCCCTTTTCTCGACATACTTTGAAAGATACGTTCCTCTTTTAATCGTCGTGAATAGGCTTTCATTTGATAAGCCCATCCTTGATCTGAATGAAACGTTCTTCGATATGGACAATCAGATGTTATTTTGATTGCCTTTTCTAAAGCTACCAGTACATTTTCAGCAGAAGGATGCTTATCAATCCCAAAACTTAGTATTTCTCCATTGCACATATCCATAAATGGATCGAGATATAATTTGTGCATTGTCATGTGCCCCTTAGAATCCACCTCATAGTATTTAAATTCTGTTGTATCTGTTGCGATTTTCTGACGAGGTATATGCGTGTTAAATCGTCTACGAATTCTGTTAGGTGCTATAGTTCCTACCTTTCCCTTGTAAGAACTATATTTACGGCTCTTTCGTGTAAATGAAGTGACCTGTAGACCAAGCTTCTTCATAATTCTTTGAACCTTTTTCTTGTTAACAACAATGTTTTGGTTTCGAAGTTCTCCCAGTATACGACGGTAGCCATAGTCCTTATGAGATTTCCTAATTTCAAGAATTCTTTCTTCGAGTTCCTTGTCAGGATTTTCTCTATCAAATCTTTTTTGCCAGTACATATATGTTGCTTTAGGCATGCCTGTGTATGAGAGAAGGTCTTTTAATTTGAATTGTCTTCGGAGACTACTGATGATTCGAGCCGTTCTCTCATTTTGGCGTCGTCCTCTAAACGCAGTCTCCTCAGTTCTTTTAAAAAGGCATTCTCTATTCTTAGCTTAAGAAGTTCATCTTCTAATTCTTTCACATGTTCAGCACTTGTATTAGGAGTATTCTCTTTAACATTCTGAGAAATTTTGTTACAAACAGAATTATCCAAAGTTTTTTTCCGACCTTTCTTCCGAGGCCTTAACCCGTCGGGGCCAGCTACTCTGAATGCTTCAACCCATCTACTAATCATAGTATAATTGGTGATTCCATTTGCTAATGCCAGTTCCTCATATGAGACCTCGTTTGATAAATAAGATTCTACCATATGAAGCTTGAATTCAAAAGAATAATTATTCTTCTGTCTACTTCTTTTTAAGCCTTCCTCACCAAACTCATTATAATTATGAATCCATTGTCGAATCTGTCTAGCACTTTTAACATTATATTTTTTTGCTAGTGCTTTTGAACCAACACCTAAACTTAGATGCTCTAGAACAATTTTTTTCTTAAGCTCAAAGTTATATTTTGCCATAAGAAAACCGACCTCCAATAGTTAGATTTTTTGGTCTAACTTCTGGGGGTCGGTTCAAACGCCTGCTTTTTTATACCAAAGTATACAATAGAACTTGCCGGTGGTAAGTCCTGCGATCTACATATTGATTTTGCTAAGTGCAGCTGCATCAGCCACAATCGTAACATCATTGTGAAGCTGAAGGATAGAAGCAGGAACTTCCGGAGTAATTGGGCCGTATAATACTTCTTTTAAGATTGCAGCTTTATCTTCTCCGCTTACGACTACGAGGATCTTCTTTGCCTGCATGATATTTTTAATACCCATTGTGTAGGCCTGTCTTGGAACATCATCTTCGGATTCGAAGAAACGTTTGTTGGCTTCAATCGTGCTTTCTGTCAGATCTACACAGTGTGTCTCTTTTTCAAAAGCAGCACCTGGCTCGTTGAATCCGATATGTCCGTTGTGTCCAAGACCGAGAAGCTGAAGGTCTACGCCGCCCTGTTTGCGGATGATCTCATTGTATTCACTGCAGGCTTTGTCAGAATCTGCTTCCAGTCCGTTCGGAACGAAAGTACGTGTTTTATCGATATTTACATGATCGAAAAGATTGGTGTTCATGAAATATCTGTAGCTCTGGTCATTTTCCGGACTGAGTCCTTTATATTCATCGAGGTTCACGCTTGTAACCTGAGAAAAATCAAGATCACCTTTCTTATACCATTCAATCAGCTGTTTATAAGTACCGACCGGTGAAGATCCGGTTGCAAGTCCAAGTACACAGTTTGGTTTCATAATAATCTGTGCAGAAATAATGTTTGCTGCTTTACGGCTCATATCCTGATAGTCTTTTGCTTTATAAATTACCATAATAATAACCTCTCCTTATTCAATTGTTTTTTGTTTCTGAATACCAGTATATACATTATAAATGAATTTTCAAGTGAAATAGAAAGAACAGAAACTACTTTCAAAACTGGAAAGAAACTACCTGGAATTGTGCAAGTTGCACAAAATAAAAGGCGAAAAATAAGGAAAATAGGATATGGGAATTGAAAAGAATGAAAGAGCTTTCAACAACTACAAAGACACTTGAAAATAAAATCGAACAATATTATACTGATTGCAGAACGAAGGAGGGAACAAAACAATGAATCAGAAAGTAGAAAATCTGAAAGGAAAATTAATCGTTTCTTGTCAGGCATTATCGAATGAACCTTTACATTCTTCATTCATTATGGGAAGAATGGCACTGGCTGCAAAACAGGGAGGTGCAAGCGGAATTCGTGCAAATACAAAAGAAGATATCAAGGAGATCCAGTCACAGGTTGATCTGCCGATCATCGGAATCGTAAAAAGAGATTATGATGACAGTGATATCTACATTACACCAACGATGAAAGAAATCGAAGAACTGATGGAAGTAAAACCTGAAATCATCGCTATGGACGCTACTATTTCAAAGAGACCTGGCGGAAAGACATTAGATGAGTTCTTTAAAGAAGTAAAAGCAAAATATCCGGATCAGTTATTCATGGCAGACTGTTCTACAGTGGAAGAAGCACTGCATGCGGATGAACTTGGATTTGACTTCATTGGAACTACAATGGTTGGTTACACAGAGCAGAGCAAGGGCGATAAGATCGAGGCAAATGATTTCGAAATCTTAAGAAAGATTGTCGCAAAAGCAAAACACAGAGTCATTGCAGAAGGTAACATCAACACACCGGAAAAAGCAAGACACGTGATCGAACTTGGAGCATACAGCGTTGTTGTCGGTTCTATTATCACAAGACCACAGCTGATCACAAAATCATTTGTGGAAGAAATGGAAAGATAATTCCCTAAAGGATTTATTGATAACATTATAAAGATAAAGCAATATATCAAAAAAGAAAAGGAGAAAAAACAATGAGAAATCTTGAAAAGTACAAAGGCGTGATCCCAGCATTCTATGCATGTTATGACAACGAAGGCAATGTAAGTCCGGAAGGCGTACAGGCACTGACAAAGTACTTCGTAGAAAAAGGTGTAAAAGGTGTATACGTTAACGGTTCATCAGGAGAATGTATCTACCAGAGCGTAGAAGACCGTAAGATCATCCTTGAGAACGTTATGAAAGCAGCAGAAGGAAAGCTTACAGTAATCGCACACGTTGCATGCAACAACACAAAAGACAGCCAGGAGCTTGCAAGACATGCAGAAAGCCTTGGAGTTGATGCAATCGCAGCAATCCCACCGATCTACTTCCACCTGCCAGAGTATGCAATCGCTCAGTACTGGAATGACATCAGTGCAGCAGCACCAAACACAGACTTCGTAATCTACAACATTCCACAGCTTGCAGGAGTAGCTCTTACACAGGGACTTTTCGCAGAGATGAGAAAGAATCCTAACGTAATTGGTGTTAAGAACTCTTCTATGCCGGTACAGGATATCCAGATGTTCAAACAGGCAGCAGGCCCTGACTACATTATCTTCAACGGACCAGATGAGCAGTTCATGAGTGGACGTGTCATCGGAGCTGAAGGAGCAATCGGTGGTACATACGGAGTTATGCCGGAATTATATCTGAAATTAGACGAGTATGTAAGAGCCGGAAAGATGGAAGAAGCAAGAGAAATCCAGTATGCTTGTGATGAGATTATCTATAAGATGTGCTCTGCACACGGAAATATGTACGCAGTGATCAAAGCTATGTTAAAGATCAACGAAGGTCTGGAACTTGGCGGAGTAAGAGAGCCACTGCCAGCATTAGTAGAAGAAGACATGGCTATCGTTGAAGAAGCAGCTAAGATGGTTCGCGACGCAAAAGCTAAATATCTGTAAGATTATATAAAAAATACGTGAAAGAAAAATATCTGTAAGGAGAGAGACGATGCAAGGGTTTACCGTAGTAGATTTAGTCATTTTAGTAATTTATCTCGCGGCTGTACTGTTCGCCGGCCTTCATTTCGCAAAGAAAGAAATGAAAGGAAAAGAGTATTTTAAAGGAGACGGAACTGTACCGTGGTGGGTAACTTCCGTATCAATTTTCGCAACACTGTTAAGTCCGATTTCATTCCTGTCATTAGCAGGAAACTCATACGCAGGAACATGGATCATGTGGTTCGCACAGCTTGGTATGCTGTTAGCTATCCCGATCACGATTAAATTCTTCCTGCCAATCTACAGCAAACTGGATATTGATACAGCATATCATTATCTGGAACTGAGATTCGGAAGCAAAGGACTTCGTGTACTTGGAGCTGTAATGTTCATCATTTACCAGATCGGACGTATGTCAATCATCATGTACCTTCCATGTATGGTACTTGGAAGTCTGACTGGAATCAGCGTAAACTTACTGATCATTATCATGGGTATCATTGCTATTATTTACTCATACACAGGAGGTCTTAAATCCGTACTTTGGACAGACTTCATCCAGGGATCTGTACTTCTGATTGGTGTTACATTTGCACTGATCTTCCTGTTAGCACACTTAGATGGTGGATTTGGAGCAATCGCACATGCACTGACAACAGAGCATAAGTTCCTTGCTGTAGATCAGCCGATCTTCAACCCTAACATTTTCAAAGACAGCGTATTTATCATGATTGTTGGTGCCGGATTCAATACAATGGGATCCTATGTATCAAGTCAGGATATTGTACAGCGTTTTACAACTACAACAGATACTAAAAAACTGAACAAAATGATGCTTACAAACGGAGGATTATCTATCTTTATCGCAACAGTATTCTATCTGATCGGTACAGGATTATATGTATTCTATCAGCAGAATACACTTCCGCCGGCAGCAGCACAGGATCAGATCTTTGCATCTTACATTGCATTTGAACTTCCGGTTGGTGTAACAGGACTTCTGTTAGCGGCTATCTATGCAGCGGCACAGTCTACACTTTCCACAGGTCTGAACTCTGTAGCATCAAGCTGGACACTGGATATTCAGGCAAGACTTTCTAAGAAAGAATTAAGCTTTGAGAAACAGACAAAGATCGGACAGTATGTATCTCTGATCGTCGGTATCTTCGCAATCGTAGTTGCTATGGTACTGGCTAATGGCGGAGTAAAATCTGCATACGAATGGTTCAATGGATTTATGGGATTGGTACTTGGTATCCTGATCGGAACATTTATCCTTGGAGCATTTACAAAGGTTGCAAATACATTCGGAGCAGTATGTGCATTCGTTGCAGCATCTGCAGTAATGGTATATATCAAATACTTCGTACCTGCTGATCATGTATCAATCTGGTCATACTCAATCATCTCAATTGTAGTATCACTGGTGATCGGTATTCCGGCAAGTATCATCTGGAGAAAGGCAAAAGGAGACAATTCCGTACCTGCTCCTAACACAACCATTTACAAAAACTAAGAAGGAGTGACGATTTTCGTGATTTTTGGAAATATCAATAATTTATCAGAATTCCCATTCTTAGAAGAACAAGTAAAAGAGTGTTTTGAATATGCAAAGACACACGATCTTGCATCTTATGAAAAGGGAAGTCATGAGATCGATGGTGACAGACTGTTTGTCAATATCGTAGAATATACAACAACAACACCGGAAGAACGTTTCTGGGAAGCACATAAAAATTATCTGGACGTCCATGTAATGATCCATGGAAATGAACAGATCGATCTGAACTTCATTCAGAATATGGAATTAAAAGATTTTGTGGAAAAAGATGATTTTCTTCCAATGGATGGAGAAAAGAATTCTTCAGTAGTCCTGACAGATGGAGATTTCCTGATCTGTTATCCAAGTGACGGACACAGAACAGCGGTTCAGGTTCAGGAACCGGAAGCCATCAAAAAGGCAATATTCAAAGTAAAGATCTAATCAGAAAAGTCGAGGGCAAACCATGAAAGAACGGTTTGCCCTTTTCTGGCCTAACGAGTATAATGAAGGATAGTGAAAGAGGAAAAGAAGAAATGAAAAAATATATTAGTATTGATATCGGCGGCACAGCCATCAAATATGGGATTGTAAGCGAGAATGCAGAAGTACTGTTAAAAAAAGAAATGAAGACAGAAGCACAAAAAGGCGGACCGGCGATCCTTGAGAAAGTGATCGGTATCGTAGAAGAGTTAAAAGGTGAAGCAGATGCAGGTGTGTGTATCTCTACTGCAGGTATGGTGGACATCGAAAAAGGAGAAATCTTCTATTCTGCACCGTTGATCCCGAATTATATCGGAACGGCATTTAAAAAGACAGTAGAAGAACGATTCGGAATTCCATGTGAAGTGGAAAATGATGTAAACTGTGCCGGACTTGCAGAGTATAAAGCAGGTGCGGCTGCAGGAAGCAAGGCAGCAGTGATGCTGACGATCGGAACCGGAATCGGCGGCTGTATCCTTCTGAACGGTGAAGTGTTCCACGGATTCAGCAACAGTGCATGTGAAGTTGGATATATGCATATGGATGACAGTGATTTCCAGACACTCGGAGCAGCAAGCATCCTGACAAAGAAAGTAGCTGCGTGGAAGGAAGAACCAACCGAAAACTGGAGCGGATATCACATTTTCGAAGAGGCGAAAAAAGGCGATGAGATCTGTAACCGTGCAATTGACGAGATGGTGGATGTACTTGGAAAAGGAATTGCCAATATCTGCTATGTGGTGAATCCGGAAGTTGTTGTACTTGGCGGTGGAATTATGGCACAGGAAGCATTCTTAAAAGATAAGATTGAAAAAGCAGTAGAAAAATATCTGGTGTCCAGTATGTGGGAGCATACAAGGATTGCATTTGCCAAGAATCAGAACAATGCCGGTATGCTTGGAGCATTCTATCATTTCCAGGGAAGACACCAGTAATCAGAACAGGGATAATAAGCTATGGAATATTATGTGAAATCAGTAGTACCGATCATAGAATCCAACTATGATAAGTTCACAACAGTAGAAAGAAATATTGCAGATTTTTTTATACAGAACAGAAAGAAAGTAGATTTTTCTGCGAAATCTATCGCAGAAAGACTTTTTGTATCAGAAGCTTCACTTTCAAGATTTGCAAAAAAATGTGGCTACAGAGGTTACAGGGAATTTGTCTATCAGTATGAAGAAACATTTGTTGAAAAGCAGGAATCTATTACAGGGAATACCAGGATGATCTTGAATGCATACCAGGAACTCCTGAATAAGACGTACAGTCTGGTAGATGAAGCTCAGATTGCAAGAATCAGCAGATATCTGAATCAGGCGGAGCGTGTGTTCGTGTGCGGAACTGGAAGTTCCGGTCTGGCAGCAAGAGAGATGGAACTGCGTTTTATGCGAATCGGTGTGGATATTGATTCGCTGGTAGAAAGAGATATGATGCGTATGCAGGCGGTATTCCAGGACAGAAGAAGCCTCGTATTCGGAATCAGTATCAGCGGATCCAAGGAAGAGGTCTTGTTTCTTCTGAAAGAAGCATATCGGAAAGGTGCGAAAACGATTCTTTTTACGGCGAACAACCGGGGTGACTTCGAGCAGTTCTGCACAGAAGTTGTTCTGATTCCATCACTCAGACACCTGAATCATGGGAATGTAATCTCACCGCAGTTCCCGATTTTGGTCATGCTTGATATTATCTATTCTTACTATTTGGAACAGGATAAATATGAAAAAGAAGTTCTGCATGATAATACACTGCGTGCACTGGAAGAAGGTGAGGCGCTTCGCAGGAGCTTATTAAAATAAATACATATCACGGGGACATCGTATGAATGATAAAATGATATGCGGAAATAGACAGAATAAATTGGAGGATAACTGAAATGATAATCAAAAATGTAATCGTTTATACAGAAGATAAGAAATTTACAGCAGGCGGTATTGTAATCCATGATGATAAAATTGATAATATTTATACAACAGAAAATGTACCGGATATGATCGGAGAGGAAGTGATCGATGGACGGGGAGCATATGCAATCCCGGGACTGATCGATCTGCATTTCCACGGATGTATGGGAGATGACTTCTGCGATAACAGCAAAGAAGCAATTGAAAATATTGCAAAATATGAGGCATCTGTAGGTGTTACAACAATTGCACCGGCAACCATGACACTTCCGGTCGAAGAGCTGGAAGCGATCTTAAGAACGGCAGCTGAATACAAAAAAGAGCAGAATCCTAAGGGAGCAGACCTTGTAGGTGTGAACATGGAAGGACCGTTTATCAGTCCGGTGAAAAAAGGTGCACAGGATGAAAGAAACATCATGCCTTGTGATACGGAAATCTGTCAGAGATTCATTGATGCTTCCGAAGGGCTTGTAAAGTTTGTCGGACTTGCGCCGGAAGAAAGTGACGAAGCAGTTGCATTTGTAAAAGCAATGAAAGATAAGGTGAATATTTCCCTTGCACATACGAATGCTGATTATGCACACGCAAAAGCAGCGTTTGATGCAGGTGCGAATCATGCGGTACATCTCTTTAATGCGATGCCTGCATTCACTCACCGTGAACCGGGTGTTGTAGGAGCAGTGTCCGACAGTGCACATGTAATGGCAGAAATTATCTGTGACGGTGTACATATCCACCCATCTATGGTAAGAGCAGCGTTCAAGATGATGGGAGCAGACCGCATGATCCTGATCAGTGACAGCATGCGTGCAACCGGAATGCCGGACGGACAGTATACACTTGGCGGTCTGGATGTAAAAGTAGTTGGAAATCATGCGACACTGGTATCTGACGGAGCACTTGCTGGATCAGTAACAAACCTTGCTGACTGCCTGCGTACAGTAGTTAAAAAGATGGAGATCCCACTTGAGACAGCTATTGCATGTGCGACGATCAATCCGGCTAAGAGTCTTGGAATTGAAGATACATATGGTTCGATCGCACCGGGAAAGAAAGCGAATATCGTATTATTAGACGAGAATTTGGAGCTTAAGATGGTAATTAAGGACGGACAGGAATTATAATTCATGCAATTTATAGTATAAGGCCATTTGGTGTTAAGGACAGATGAAAAAGATTATATTTTTAGGTGACAGTATTACAGATGCCAGTCATTGCTTTTTAGAAAATCCACTGGGAAACGGTTATGTGAATATGGTGGCTGAGAAGTTGAATGACAGTGACGGCGGAAGGAAGAAGTACGACATTATGAATCGAGGACATGATGGATTCACGATTCATGGAGTGAAACGTATATTGGAGAAGGAATGCATTTTAAAACGACCGGATGTCGTAAGCATTCTGATAGGATGCAATGACGTCGGAGTTATGATGAATACAGGAAAGAGCCTGGAAGAACAGCAGTTTGAAGCCTGTTATGAAGCCATTGTGAAAGAAATTACAGAGCAATCGGATGCAAAGCTTATCTGTATGTCGCCATTTATAGTGCCATATCCCAGAATGTATGAAAACTGGATTCCGGGAATAAAACAGACAGAAAGAATCGAAAAAAAGATTGCAGAAAAATATCATGCGGACTTTCTTGCGCTTCAGGACATGATAATATTGAAAGCAGAAAAAGCAGGATATGAGAGTGTTACAACGGATGGTATTCATCTGACAGAATATGGAAATGAAATAATTGCAGGAGCATGGCTGCAACTTTTTGAAAAAATAAAAGATAGAGATTAAAAATCATCTTGACAAAGTTCATCAAATCAGTTAGTCTTTAACACAGACAGGAAAATAATATACAGATATCACAAAGGCTTGGAAAAGAAGAAGTAGTGATTCACACACCCATACAGAAAGCTGCCGGTTGATGAGAGGCGCATGAAAGAGTGAAGAATGAATACATCTTGGAGCTGCACACCGAAATGATACACGATAAGAATTATGAGTGTTTTCGAAAGTAGGCTGTGACGTCGGGCACACGTTATAGTGCAAAGGTCTGTGAACACGCAGATTGAATGAGGCTGAATACGCAGGTAATCAGCGAAATAAGGTGGTACCACGGTTAATATCGTCCTTATCCAATATTGATTGGATAAGGACTTTTTTTGACCAGTTATGTGGGAAAATCGCTTTCTGAAAAGTATATTTGCAAGCTGAAGTAAAGTGAGAATTCTGTAAATCATTAACATAATAAAAGGAGAATAAAAATGGAAAGTGTAAAAGAACTAACAAGAGAAGTTTTGGGTAAGTTTGAGGAAGAGTTGGTTGCTAACTTTGGCGAAGACCAACTTATTTCTCATAAGTGGCTCAAAGAGAAGTTTGGGTTGCCTAAGTTGTCTTTTGAAAACTACGATAAGAATGTTGATGCTTATATAGAAGCTATCCAATTACAGCAATTCACATATATGGAAATGGTTGATAAATTGCGTGAGGACTTGTTGAAAAATAAGCAATGTTGTCTTCGTAATGATTGGGGTAAAGGCTATAAAATAGTTCCTAGTAACAAGCAAGCCAATTATGGCTATGAGCAAATGATGGGTGATATTAAGAAGGCGTTGAAACAAGGTTCTGACATTATAAACAATGTTCGACCTTTGCCTATGGAAGAGCAATCTAAGTATTACGATACATTGGCAAAACTTGCAAAAGTGCGTGATGTATTTGCTAATTTAAAATAAAAAGTAAAGTATAGTCAAGTGCAATGCGGTACTGAAGAGTGAAGTGTAGTTAAGTAGACGTAAGTGAAGTCTAGACAAGTAAAGTGAGCCATCCTTCGGGGTGGCTCTTTTTTGTTAATTGTGGTTAATATAACAAAATTGTTACCATAAAATT
>OHVX01000185.1_pt1 | contig 20492 bp, 20 predicted proteins | sample 1579581 | NCBI WGS metagenome assembly OHVX01 (sample SAMEA3882536, study PRJEB24775) | human gut metagenome | biome: human-associated habitat; feature: intestine environment; material: feces | place: Netherlands | collected 2009/2010
ATTGACGAGTTTACCCGGTATGGACAGATGATTCTTCACAAGGGAAATTATAATGGAAAACAGCTGGTGCCAGAGTCGTACATGAAGATGGCAACGTCCAATCTGGTGGATAATTCAGCGGCAGGAAGTCCGGGAAATCTTTATTCCGGTTTTGGATATGGATATCAGTTTGTCATGAATCCGGAAGCCGGTTCCTATCGATCCGATGGAAATTATGGTCAGTTCTGTCTGGCGTTTCCTGACAAGGATGCAGTAGTAACTGTAATGTCTCTGGAGGGGGATTTCCAGAAAATAGGAAATCATCTATGGACTACAGTGGTTCCGGAATTGTAATATACTCTGGTTGACAAAACAGCATGGAAAGCATATACTCCTGTCTTTGACAGTTGCTAAACAGTATTATTCCAATATATGGCGATTATATTTCTTATAAAATCGCATGGCAGCCTGCATATTTCTGGCTGACATTGGTTCTTGGAATCGTATCTTCCTGCTTACAGGGAACTCTTGAAACAAACGACAGTTTAATGATCTCCATGAGCATCGTACTGATCAAAATTATACTTGCCATAATCAGCATTATGTACAGTGTTAAACTTGCAAGAGCTTTTGGCAGAGGCACAGGATTCGCCATTGGCCTTATCTTCTTACAGCCAATCTTCATGCTGATCCTTGGCTTCGGCGATGACAGATATTATGGGGCAGATAAATAAGTATATATGTAAAAATCCCCGGAACTTACGTTCCGAGGATTTTTACATATATACAGATTACAGTTTATTATAGAATTCTGTTGTCAAAATATTCTTTTACCGTTTCACAGCAAAAATCAGAATTGTCAGTCCACTGGAGCAGACAGATAACTTGCCAGACAATATCCAGATGAACCTTGATAATACACAGAAATAAATCCGTTTCCGGCATCTCCGAATGTAGCAACGGCTGTTCCCAACGGAATCTGACAGATTTCAGCAGCATTTACATCTGGATTTGTTCGAAGAGTAATACTTTCATTGCAGTTAATCACATAACGTGTATGTGGAATCGGAGCACCTTCTGTTGGTTCTTCATATTTAGTAACCTGAGTAAGTGCAATCCATCCGTATGTTCCATTATAATTTGTATAGCCCCATGAATTTCCATTGGAAGCCACTGCTTCCTGAGTTACAGTCAGAACTGTTCCATTTGGAATCATGTCTGGAAGAACTTTGTCATACTCCACTCCTGCGCCACAGCGCATGTTTACACCGCCATCCGGGGCTGTTACTTCTACATCATAAGAATTTCCATGGGTTGGAATATCTCCCGGTGCAAGTAGTGCTATCTTATCAGCAAATTCTGTATAGTTTTCATTTGCATTAAGCTCCCTTGATTCTAGCAATGTTTGCACAATATCTTTTCCACTCTTTGTAATTCGTGTTATCTCCTGATATCCTTGATATCCATACAAAAAATACATTCCATTTCCATCTGGGGCTGTATAAAATAGTCCCTGTCTGCCTACATTTCCAATATAGCTCACATCTTTTCCATCTTCCAATGTATAAATATCATTTACCCAATCAGCAAGACAGGTGCCATGTGATATAAGTAACTCTCTTATTCCGTCCTGATCAATATCATATAAAGCCAAGGAAATGCCAAAATCTCCGGAAGTGGCTCCTGCATCTGCTATTACATTTTCGTATGCAGCATACTCCGTCATATCTTTGTAATTCGTTGGATTTGATGCCATTACCTCAACATTTTGTCCTAATATTGAACTGGTTGTAATCAGCAAACTAGCAACTATTGATACTCTAACTAAATTTTTATTCTTTTTCATATCTATACCCCACTTTCTCACTCATATACAATTCTGTTATTTACATCAAATTCATTACATTTTCAAGATGATCTGTAGTTCCATCACTTCCCCTTCTATTTGTTATCTTTTCTACACCCAAAACAGCATTAATATATCCATGTTTGCAGTTTCTACTCTTTATTATACTTTTTCTTCTTCAAATACTCAATCATTAATCACCATTGAAAAACTAATTGTTTTTTTCTTCATGAAATCATACTTAAAAATCTTTTTATTTGCATATATGTATATACTTCATACACCCATTTACTTTTATAGCAGTCCGCATAAATAATACATTTAAGACAGTTCAGCAGAGTGTGAAAACTTTGACGCTATATAGCATATCCCTTATTTATCAATAATAATTACAAATGATTTTGATGTGAGAAATTGTTTGATGTATTAGAAAAAATAACCTCTTTACGGGAAGACAGGAATAGACAAACTTGAAATTATATGCCAGACCTTTGGTATTACTCTGGCAGAATTCTTTAATGATACAGATGTTCTGGTTTCCATGACTGAAGAAGAAAAAAATATGTTGTCACAGTGGAATCTGCTGACTCCTGCTCAGAGAACGGCTGTGATAAATATTATCGGTCTGCTACTGTCCTGTGATTGAACCTTCCCTGGACAATAGCAATTTGAACTTCAATATTTTTCTTTTTCCAAATATTTCTGAAGTGTTCCTTCATTGTTCATTATACCCCTTGCTCCTGCTTATTTCATTCACTGGCAGTATATGTTTGTATTTTAAAAATCACTAAGTTCTGTTATCTTCATGAAAACAAACGAGCTTTTCACAACTCTCTAAGAGTATCTGCATAAAAAGGCAGGATTCCCACCTCCAGGAATCCTGCCCGTTTCTTGCTTATTCACATATTCATAAAACTTAATACAGCCCCATAATTGCCAGCAAAGCCGTAATCACTACAAGGCTGCACAGAATGCTCACGCTGTTTGCACAGCTTGCCATTCCTTCATCACCGCCACACATTCCGGTGTAGGCAGGTGCCACTGCACTCATAGGAGCGAAGCACAGTAAAACGAGTGTCTGTCTGATAACCAGATCAAACGGTAAAACAAAATAGAAGATTACAGCACAGACTGCAGCAAAGATATGACGGATTCCGATTAGTTTAAAAATCTCACCCATGTATTCTTTCTTGAATTCGATATGGAACAGAAGACCTAACATCAGCATGGCAACAAATGTGTTGGCCTTTGCCATTGGCTCGATCAGTGTAAGAATAACCGGTGGTGTGTCAATATTTGCAACAGCCAAAATAAACATAACTACATAGGCTACCAGCGGAGGACTGGTAATCAGACGTTTTGCAAAGGATTTAAGATCAATTCCTTTTTTTGAACCGGAAGCTGCTGTATACTCTGCAACGAATGCATAAGTACCTCCGGTACACATAATACTGTTTCCTACATCGAACATACAGGCAGTAACACTTCCCATAGCCGGAAGGAAGCTCTGCACAAACGGCAGACAGAACGCCCCGATGTTAAATGCCGGAAGACAGAGCATATTTAACGCCTGTTCTCCTTTGGATTTTCTGCGTGTGATCAGTGCACCTACTGCGATCATAATTACATTCAGAAGAATTCCAAGTGCTGCTATTATCAGCATATTAAATCCCATATCCTCTATTGCAGAGAAATTGGTGATAATAGATGCAGGAAGTGTTACATAGATCAGAAATTTCTTAACTGATGCACCTGCATCCTTCGGCACAAAGCCTGTAGATTTCATTACAATTCCGATAATGATGATCAGGGTAAATGAAAAAGCCCTCATTAGTACTGAAAACATAAAAACCTCCCTTTCTACACCCGAAGCCGGTTTTTCACATATGAAAGGGAACGGTTCACAATCAGTTCCTCCGGAAAATCTACTTCCTTAAGAATTTTTTCTGTCCTGGTAAAATCACCTACATCCTCTTCTCTGTGTGCATCGCTTCCAAGCATAATCTCTACCCCATATTTTACACACAATTTCAAGATTTGTATATCATTTTCATATGCCTGAATACGAAATCCCCGTAGGTTAAAAGAAAGTGATATTCTGGGCGTTACCTGGGGCAGTACTGTTTACCATATGATCAATTATCTCAATCCTTCCCAGAAGGTAAATGCAAAGTTCGTTACTCTTCATGGCAGTATTGCCTGCTATGAAAATGAACTGGATGTACGTACTCTGGTATCCCGTATGGCAAAGGCATTCTTCGGAGAGAACTATTATCTTCTCACAGACGCTCTTATGAGCAGCAAAGAAGCCTCCCGGATCATGAAGGAAGAGAAGAAGAATCCGTTCTTGCATCTCCGGATTTTATGTTCACAGAGGATCTGGAGATGCTGAAACAGGAAAATGTTTCCGGAGATATTGCCCTTCGCTTCTTTGATCATGACGGACAGGAATGTAATACTACACTTAAAGAACGCATGATATCGATCAGCATGGAGCAGTTCAAAAAAATTGACCGCAAGATTTCCCTTGTATCAGGTGTGTCCAAAGCAAATGCTGTGTTAAGCGCTTTAAAGGGCGGGCTGGTGGATGTGCTGATCCTGGACTCCAATCTTGCTGAAGCACTGCTGAAACTTACACAGGAGTAATATTTTATGCCTGCATCTCTATAAAATAAACAAGAACCCTTCTGCCGACAATTTGTCCACAGAAGGGTTCTCTTATTCTTCATCCGCATGATAAATCCCAACATATCCCTGCGGTTCTACTCTGACGATCTGCTCGACTTCCTCTGTTTTCTCCGGGAAGTCCGCTTCTGTATGAAATCTCACACAGGTTCCGCAGGAGGAGCTTAAATCTCTTGGGACAGGCATGACTTCTGCACTCAGATTCATTGCCTGGCAGTTTCTTCGAAACTGAATAGCTCCATAATGGGAATAAAAGGTTGCTATATATGTGATCATCTTGTAAGTTTCAGCAGGATATCATCTCCCTGCTCTGTTGCCTGTACCTGATATCCCTGATGTGTTGCAAATCTGGATACATTCTCTTTTGCAACTACGTTATCAACCAGGATCTCATATTCTTTGTCTCCGGATTCCATTGCATTTTTTGCGCGGATCACAGGTTCCGGACAGGATAAACCTCTTGCATCTACTTTCTTCATTCGTCTCTCTCCTTTTAGAGTGTGTCTAAAAAAATACTTTCCGCAAAGTGAGCGTATTGATTGCTGAAATAATGTCTGCATTCCAACAATCAGGCTTCTTCTTTTCTCATGGAGTTCACTGCCGCAATTACAGCAACTACCACAATCCCAATAATAACTGCGATCTTTCCGTTTGCTGTAGGACCTTCACCGGAAGATGCCAGTCCGAAGTTATGGGCAAAGGCAGCACCTGCCATCAGACCGAGAACGGTCACAGCGGAGTCTGTATTTCCCTCGCCTGCAAGGATCAGCTGACGAAGCGGGCATCCACCGAGGAGAATACATCCAAAGCCTGCCAGATACATTCCCAGTGCGTTCCACAGTCCGTCTGTATGTGCAATCGGCTGTCCCGCAAATCCCGGATTGAAATAGGATGTTCCTGTAACTGCACCGAGGATCAGATTCATTACCAGTGCTGTCACAAGAATTGCAGCAAAACCGAACAGTAATTTATATTCTTTGAAAAGTACCGCATCACGGATACCGCCGACCATACACAGACGTGTTCTCTGTGCCAGGATACCAACAATGATTCCTGCTGCCAGTGCAATAATGATTGCAGCATGTTTTGCTCCGGGTCCACCTTCCGGCTCTGTGAAATGGATAAATGCAGGTGCAGCTGCCAGTAACAGCAGCATCACGATCTGGAATGCCGGATAAATACTGCCTTCCAGCTTCGGCATCTTATAAGAACGTTTCAGTGTGTAACCTTTCTTCAGGAAAACAGTTCCTGTAAGAATACCGGCTACAAATCCAACAAGTCCAAACAGAGCATTTCCGTCTCCGCCTGCCAGACGCAGAATCATACGGAAAGGACATCCAAGAAACATCAGACATCCGATCATAACAAATGCGCCAAGTGTAAATCTGGTCACAGGTGCAGAGCCGCCTCTTGGACGAAACTCTTTCTTAGCAAGTGAAATGATACATGCTCCAAGCACCAGACCAATGATCTCCGGGCGGATATACTGAACTGCTGCCGCTGAATGAAGTCCCAGCGCACCTGTGGTATCTCTCAGGAAACAGGCAATACAGAAGCCCATATTTGCCGGATTTCCAAAAAACACCAGAATTGCAGCAATCAGACCGATTACGCCTCCTGCCAGAACTATGGTTCCCTTTTCGTTTTTCATTTATTTCTTTCCTCCTTTTGCACTGACTTTTTTTGTTGTCAGCACAATTTCTTTGTATCTATTTTATCATTTTTATGCTGAAATCACTAATTCATTATAGCCGTATTTTATAGTTATTTATAGAAATTATTTATAAGTTGTGCTATACTATAATGATGTTAGGGGCAAAAAGTATTTTGCCCCTAACCTGATATCTACGAATTGTTCCGCAGCAAACTAGCTCCTGCAATTCTCATATCATATAATCTTTAATTATATAAAAATCGGGGGATTTGTTACTGTCAACTACCCATCACCTAAAGGTAATGGGCTTGTAACTGCCCAGTCGTAGTAACGGCTTACGCCTCCGACCTTTTATCCCCAATAGGCATTGCTGCCTAAAGTGGCGTTACATCATAGGGTGGTTGACAGCACCCTTTGCAACAAAGTTTACTCTGTTACAACTGTATTAGGTACTTGGCTATCAGCAAGATAGTTTATTCCCATACGATACAGATTCATAGCTCCAATACGGTCATCATTAGACGTATAACCGCAGTTTTTGCAAGTAAACAAATGTATTTTCTTATTACGATTAGACTTTTCAGTATGTCCACAAGCAGGACAGCATTGACTGGTATAACGAGGATCCACCTTTATTACAGAAGATTGATTCTGCTTCGCTTTGTAAATCAGCTTCTGCTCAAGGTCATAAAAAGACCATGATACAGAAACATAGCGGTTTTTTGTTTTGACACGTTCTGTAACATTGCGAATACCAGTCAAATCTTCTAATACAAAGAGAGTATGCTTTGGATTACCGGTGGCGAGTGCCTTCGATACCTGATGGTTAATATCCTGCATCCAACGGTTTTCTCGCTGACCGATAGCTTTTAGTCTTCGCCTTGAGGATGGCGTATGTCGCATTTGAAGTTCTTTACGAAGCCTGGAATAATTAGCCCGTTTCTGTTTAATAGCTTTACCACTAACAAATCCAGACTTATGTTTACTGTCATAAGTTGCAACAACAAAGTTAATACCTCTGTCAATACCTACAACATTACAAATATCAGAAATATTACTTTCTTCAACCTCATAGGTAACTGGTATATGCAGATAGTATTTACCATGTTTATTTACAAGTTTGGCAGTACCAAACTTGTAAATAGAATGGTTAAAATACTTAGACATACCCTCAGCAAAATAAGGAAGTTTCACACGACCATTAAGCGTATTGACGGAAAAGCAGTTTTGAGTTAAAGAATAATCTCTGTTCCAAACCAGGTCGTACTGAGGTTTTTTAAAAGATGGTTTTATCCATTCATTCTGATTTTCAAGAATGGTCTTATATCTTGCGATAACCGTTTTAAAAACAGACTGCGCCATTTGTGATTTGAGACTGAACTTTTCTCTTAGAGTAGAGTACAAAATTTTATTGAGTGAGAACTGCTTTAGGTCATGTGTGCGGAATACATAATCTGAAACATAATTACAGGCATCACAATAAACAGACATTGTTTTATTAAGCAAAACTTTATCTGTATCAGTTGCAACTATCTGAACTTTTGCAGTTATAGTTATCTGTTCCATAAAATTTATTCCTCTCATTGATACTTCACTAGCAATAGTGTATACTAATATTTAGTGAACGTCAATAACTATCAGAGGTGATTTATGGATAATAGATATTATCGTCATAACAGACGAAAATACAGTCTGAAAGTACATATAGTTCTTGTAACCAAATACCGCAAACAACTACTACAAGGCTCTATTGCTGATGATGTGAAACAAAAGATTCTCGATATAGCTAATACTCGTGGCTACGAAATAATTGCTATGGAAACAGACAAAGACCATATACATTTTTTGTTAAGTTATGATGCAACGGATAGAGTATGCGACATTGTTAAAATTGTAAAGCAGGAAACAACATACTACTTATGGCAAAAGTATAATTCGGTCTTATCAAAACAGTATTGGAAGAAAAAAATATTTTGGTCAGATGGTTATTTTGCTTGCAGCATTGGAGAAGTGTCATCAGCAACTATACAAAAATATATTGAGAGTCAAGGATAATAGATAACAATTTACAAGGCTCCTCCCACCGCCTAAAGGCAGTGGGTTTCCGCCCATGACAAACGAAAGGATTTATTTATGAATAAAATCTATCTGGATCAGGCCAGTACGTCTTTTCCAAAGGCACCATCTGTTGCACAGGCAGTTTATGATTACCTGGCAGGCTCTGCTGTGAATGTGAACCGGGGAGGATACCGGGCAGCTTATTCTGTGGAAGAACAGATTTTTGAGACAAGAGAACAGCTTCTGAAGCTCTTTCACTTTACTTCCGGAAAGGGTAAGAATGTTATTTTTACAGAAAATATCACTGCCAGTCTGAATGTTCTTCTGAAAGGACTTTTGAACCCCGGCGATCATGTACTTGTAACTGCCATGGAGCATAATGCAGTGATGCGTCCCCTTGTACAGCTGGAGAAACATGGAATTTCTTTTGACAGGATCCCATGCGCTTCTGACGGCAGTCTTCTGCTTGATAAAGCGACCGCACTCCTTCGTCCTGAGACTAAGCTTGTGGTCTGTCTTCATGCTTCTAATGTATGCGGAACTGTCATGCCAGCACAGGAAATCGGAGATTTCTGCAAAGAACATGGGCTTCTTTTTATTCTGGACACTGCACAGACGGCAGGAACCATTAACATTGATATGGAGAAATGTCACATAGACGCACTGGCATTTACAGGTCACAAGGGACTCAGAGGGCCACAGGGAACAGGTGGCTTTCTGATCCGCAATAAACTGGCAGCGCAGATTGAGCCTCTTATCAGCGGTGGAACAGGAAGCGCCTCTCATTCTGAAGAAGTACCGGCATTTCTTCCTGATCGTTTCGAGCCCGGAACTCCCAATATACCTGGGATTCTGGGACTTCATGCCGCACTCTGTGATCTGGAGAAACAGTCCATGGAAGAAATCCGCCAGCATGAATTAATGCTGACACAATACTTTATAGATGGTATCCTGAATCTGGATCCTGAAGAAAAATTTCTGCGTATTATCGGTAAAAAAAATATTGAAAACCGTTGTGCAGTTGTATCCGTCCAGACCTTACATATGGACATGGCTCAGGCCGCCTTTGAGCTGGACAGTACTTATGGAATTATGACAAGAGTCGGCCTTCACTGTGCACCAAACGCACATAAAACTCTTGGAACATACCCGGAGGGTACTCTCCGTTTTTCTTTCGGACCTGAGAATACAAAGCAGGAACTGGATATTGCTTTAGATGCATTATCCGCATTACTATAACAATCCTAGTGTACCAACAAGTTGATTTCTTGAACAATCTTACGTCTAAATTTCTTATTTCCGCGTTGGCGTCGGTCGCCGTAGCCACCGCTACGCCTCTCTCCTCCGCCTTGAAATAAAAAATTTATCCTGCAAGATTGCTTCAAGAATCAATTTGTCGGCACACTAGAACTTCAACGTTTTTGAATTTCATCCATTTTCATGCCTCGTTTTAACATCGTGTTTATCCTCATCTGCTCCTTATATCTGGGATCATCCATAGTAGGATGGCCAAAACCACCGGCAATATTTTCTAATTCTTCTTCAGATAATTCGTTTGTAATGTTCTGTTTGATTTCGCTCATAATAGTTCTCCTTTCCTGTAAGAATTCGAATGCTTCCTATCTGTTTATAAACATCAGAAGAGAATTTGTCACACTATATGAAGAAAAAATTATTATTATCAGGATATAAAAGGAAAATCAAAGAATCGTGTTGATTCGCAGACAGCAAAAGAGCTCCGCTTCCGAAAAGGAAATTGACTTCAGTAGCAGCTATGATATCAGCTCTTCGTCCGATCATGGATCTTGCAGAACCGATACTGAAAGCAAAGCCGGAAGTATGTGAAGAGAGTCATCTTGACAACTGAACTACTATACACTCCGTACCCAGTAACGGGAAAGATACATAAATAGCCAAAAAGTACGTATACTATCTTCTATGTAGAAAGTAAACTTTTATACAGGAGGACAGACATGGACAACAGCACAAAGAAACTATTAGAAGAATGCAGTGTCGGATGCAAGATGGGAATTGAGAGCATGGAGCAGGTACAGCATCATGTGACAGACGCCAAAATCGCAGCAACGATTGAAAAATCCTGTTCAAAACATAAGGAACTGGAAGAGGAAATTTCCAAAATACTTCTTCGCGCAGGCCAGCCGGAGAAAGAACCGGGTGTTATAGTATCTACATTTTCGTGGATGACGACAGGTGTAAAAATGATGACCGGAGAAGATGAGAATAAACAGGCGGTTAAGATCATCATGAATGGCTGCAACATGGGAACCCAGTCTATCACAGAAGCCATGCACCAATGCAAAGATGCGTCGTCCGAAAGTATTTCCATTGCAAAGAAGCTTATTGGAATGGAAGAGAATCTGCGGGATGATATGCAGAAATATCTGTAGGAATATTTGTAAAATGAAATGCTGTCAGTTATGGAATAAGTTTGTAACTGATGGCATTTTTATTTATAAATTGTTTAACTTTTTTCAGAATAATCTTTAGGATAATAAGCGGGAATCCTCGGCAATTCAATTACCGAGCCTGCAAATAAAAAGTCAATAGCAAATTGATGATTTCAGGCAAAAATTTTTGCAAGATTTTGAACATTAAAATAAGACCACCGATATTCGCTGGTCTAAAATAAAGGTATTGACGAGATATTTATTCTGGGAGTGAAGACAGATATTCTTTCACTCGACCATAGTAGATGCGAAGAAACTTATTCGCACCGGCTGTCATGTAGACGTAATAAGGCTTTCCTTGTGCTCGTTTCTTATCCATAAACAAGTAGACAGGATCATCCTGTGGCTTTGTTTTGATGAGAACATCCATGACTTGAAACAGAGTTTTACGAAGAGTACTGGAACCGCGCTTGGAAGCAGGAACGCTTTTCTGCTCATATGAACCGGATTCATTTACGCCGGGATCAACGCCTGCAAAGGCTGTAAGGGCTCCTTTGTGGGTAAATCGGGAGACATCACCAATCTCTGCCATAAGCTGTGGACCAAGCGATTTACCTACACCTTTCATAGCCATGACAACAGGGTATTCCGGCAGTTTAGAAGCAGCCTCATTCATCATGGTACGAAGCTGTTCCACAGTCTGTGAAGCCGTATTTAATTGTTCTACAGCCTGTTTTATGATTAACTTTGTCAGATCGTCTTTTGGAAGTATAGAAACAAGCTCCTTAGATGCTTCATAGATTTCAACAGCTTTTGAACGGCTGAAGTTGTACTTCCTGCGTTTACACCACTTTTGATAGTGGTCGATAAAGGCGTTTAGAGAGAGTTTACGAACACAATCCACATGCCAGTAGGTGGCTGAAAAGTCAACCCATTTTTGACTTCCATCCTCACGGGCAGGGCTGTCAAAATAAGTGTTAGCTCCCGGATAAGTTTGGTCAAGGATGCTGATTAGATTATTTTTCATAGCGGTTTTGTGTTTCATGTAAAAATCAAACTGGCGGTTCATGGTTTTCAGTTGATTACGAATTTCATCCATGAGACTATACTGTCTGAGTTCCGTCCAACTGTCAAGAGTATAGCGTGCAATTTTTACTGCATCCGCTTTATCGGACTTTACTTTGCGGAGAGAGTTGTCTCCAAAATCTTTGATGAGTTTGGGATTTATGGCAGATACAAAAAGGTCAGCTTTCGAAAGTTCACGGACAAGAGGTTCGTAATAACGACCGGTGTGTTCCATGACAATACGAGATTCGCCATCAATGGATTGGATCTGCTCAATGAGAGAGCGAATCCCACTGACTGTGTGTTTGACTTCAAATGGTTTTGAAATGATCTCACCATAAGGACGAAGGATAGCAACCATGCTTTTTCCTTTGGAAACATCAATACCTACTGCATTCATATTCATAAATTTGTCACTCCTTAAAATCAGATTATGCAATGGATAAAGACCAGTTTTACTCATTGCCTATTCCATCTACTGTGGTGTGACACGAACGTACCGAAGGCAGTTCAACCTGCATAAAACGAACGCTGCAAATGAGGAGCTGGTTATCAGTCTCGGTAACGGACGCGAAGTCCAAGATGAATAAGACGATATACCGATTGCTCCATACATTTTAACAGCTTAAGCAACAAGATGGATAATTCCTTACTGGCTGTAAGGGATATTAACCATAAATATATTGTAGTAGAAGGAGGACGCATATTATGCAGACATTAGATGCAATCAAAACAAGAAGAACGATCCGCAAATTTACAGAGGATCCTGTCTCACATGAAGTGATCGAGAAAATCGTAGAAGCAAGTGCCTACGCTCCATCCTGGAAGAATACGCAGACAGCAAGATATATTATAATAGAAGAAACAGCTCTCAAAAACAAAATTGCCAAAGAAGCTGTCATGGGATTTGAATGGAATACAGGCATCATTCTTGGTGCACCGGTACTGGTTGTTCTCGCTTCCGTTCCGGGGAAAAGCGGTTACGAAAAGGACGGAGCTTATTCCACCTCAAAAAAGGATAAATGGGAAATGTTTGATGCCGGTATCGCTGCGCAGACCTTCCAGCTCGCTGCTCATGAATGCGGAATCGGTTCGGTTGTCATGGGTATTTTCGATGAGGTAAAGGTAAAAGAACTACTTGGTCTTGACGATACTCTGAATGTATCTGCCCTGATTGCGATCGGTCATCCAGCCATCCAACCGACCGCACCAGCACGTAAACCTGTCCAGGAACTGATCCAGTACCGCTAATCTACAGTAGACTTACGCTTGACCGCTTTGTACAGATTTTAGTGCATAATTTATTCATAAATTTACCATTTTCTTGTTGACACTACCGTGATAAAGTGATATAGTGTAACCAACTTAATCAGAGAGCTAAACCAAGGGCGGTTTCCAACACAAGGATACCGCTTTTTAATAAAGACTTGATTAAGCTACAACATTGGTTGTTATTGCAGTTATATTGTTGCCGGTCGTTTCCCCCAAGAATGATCTTGCAATGATAAAACTCCAATTTATATATACATCCTCTTTGTAGGAGCATTCCCCAGCTTTGTATATAAGGCAAACTGCAATGCAACGAGGAAAAACCTCTCAATGACATACCAAAAAGAAAAGACATGACCTCGAGGGGTCATGTTTTTTCTTTCCAAAAGTAAAGGAGACGTGAAAATATGAGTAGTTCAAGACCAATAGATAACCCAAAAGATCCCCGTACAGACGAGAAACCCGTATTTTCAAAAGAGCTGGTGCAGGAAGATCTGAAAGATGAATTCAAAGCAGGCTCCAACTCCGAATGGGCCGCTGATTCCCAGAATGAACTCGAAGACTGGATTGAGGAGCAGGGGATACAGTTGCGGTACTAGATTTTTTGTTAAATAAATACAGATATTTATGCCGGGAAAGCTTCTTTGACTTCCCGGCATTTTTTCATTCATATTTTTTATACACATCTTACGTTTCCAAAGGATGATTGTGGAACACGAATTTTGATCTTGAATTGTAAAATCAAAAATCAAATCAATACAAATAGATGAAATTTTTGACTTTAAATCGCAAATATTAAAAGTAAATCAATAAAATGAGGTTGAAAACTTGATTTAAAATTAGAAAAAGCCCCAACCAATCAATATAATCTTAAATGCTTGACTTAGAATTGTAAAATTCAAAACAAATCAATACAACATACTCGTAACGCAAAAAGGAGACAGATTAAAAACCTGTCTCCCATCTTCTATCCACTATTCATCAATTATTTATCACTCACGAAAATGAATTTTACGCTTCCGTCCATTCCATCTGCGATTCCAGAGAAGTTCTTATATTCTTTGGATGCATCCAGAAGCTCGTTCGCCTTATCCAGAAGGGAATCAACATCTCCATCAAATACGCTTACCAGTTTTTCAATTCCTTCTTCGTTGAACTGGATCATACCACTGTTCAGTTCATCTGCTCCGGAATCAAGCTGTTCTACACCAGATACCAGTGCTCCCGTGCTGCTCTGGAGAGTGTTCAGACCTGTTGACAGAGTTCCGGCTCCACTATTGAGCTGGGATGCGCCGCTTACCAGCTGGCTTGATCCTGCTGCAAGCTGACCAAGTCCAGATGCAAGACCATTCGTACCATCAACTCCGGCTAACAGCTGAGCTGTTCCACTCTTAAGCTGAAGTACACCGCTATTTACCTGGCTTACAAGTCCATCTTTTCCGTTTACGCCTTCATTTAATTCAGTTGCTCCAGCTGCAACCTGATTGATTCCATCGGCAAGTGCCGGTGTCCCTGCTTTCAATTCTTTCAGTCCTTCATTTACAGCACTTGCAGCCGCAACTGCAGATGGATGTTGCTCATCAGTTCCTACATTAACTGCTGTATTCAAGGCAGCCATGTTAGCAGCCAAGTTATATCCACCATGCGCAATATCATTCTTATTAAATGCATCGTCAATACTTTCTGTGCCTTTTTCAAGTATTGCAAGATAGTCTAACGCTTCTTTTACTTTTGGATTTTCCACTTCTATTGTCGTATTTACAGTTGCTTTCCCATTTTCCATATTTGCATTTTCTATGGTAGCATTATTGATAGTCGCTTCTTGAATAGTTGCATTTTCAATAGTAGCATTTCCTTCTACACTTTGATCGCTTGCGGAAAGAGAATCTATTGCTGTTTGAATAGCCTTTGTTGCCTCTTCATTTCCTTCCACTTTACCCAATGCCTCTTGCAAGCTATCTATCGCTGTTTTATTTTGAATTGCTCCATTATATAATACAGTTGCCGTTCCTGTAGCCGTTCCTGTAGCTGTTCCTATAGCTGTTCCTGTAGCCGTTCCCGTAGCATTCGATACATTCACATTATTGCTACTCACATTCACTTTTTGTTTGCTATTATCTGCCACATCTTTCAGACTACTATATGCTTTTTCAGCTATACCTTTTAATCCACCTGTTGTACTTGCAACTCCACGAACCACATCATTCAGACTGCTTACACTTGTTCCAATGTAGTCAACACCTACTTTTAATCCACTTGCGCCTGTTGCCGCTGCCTGCACTCCATCATTTACACTCTTTGCCGCTGCAACCAGACTAGGCTGACCTTTCGCTGCATTCCCTGTATTCAATGCAGCATCTAATGTTGCAACCCCTGTCGTAAGCTTCGGCAGTGCATCATCTGCTGCAAGCTTGCTCTGCATCTGAGACACCCCAATGTCCAATGCTTTTACTCCCGGAAGGAGTGTTCCGCTTACCTTTGATGATGCTGTCTGTAATCCAGCATTCAGCGTATTCGCTCCACTCACCAGACTACCAGTTCCGCTAGCCAATGTATTTCCACCACTTGCCAGCTGATCAATTCCGCTTACCAGTGTTCCTGATGAAGAAAGCAGTGTATCCAGTCCGTCTTTCAGTTCTCCGGAGCCGCTGACAAGTTTGTTCGATGCATCTTGAAGTTCTGTCATAGAATCTTTCAGTTCATCCAGGCTGTCAAATTTATCGGTACCTACTTCATTGAACACTTCGTTTGTTGCAACTGTAACGGCTTCTACTTTTTCGTAATCTGTCACATCTGCTTCTACTGTAAAGGAATCCGGGATATCCAGATCATCCACCTTGCTACTAACTGATGTAAGCTGTTCTTTCAACTGTGGAAGTCCCATTCCGATCACGATATCTCTGTCACCATCTGAGATTACTTTCCCATTGTCAACAGTTACATTTGAGAATTTCTCGCCATCCATCAGAAGCCCGGTTGCCATCAAAAATGGTGTGTATTTCCCGCTGTCAGCACTTGTATTCTGATATTCATAATGAATCTTTAAGTGTCCACTCTTTCCTTCCAGATCATCTGCGCTGACTTTCTTTCCGTCAAGTTCATAAGTAACCTTCATTCCTACAGGAATCTTCTTTGTGGTTGTTCCCTGATAGCAGATATCTTTCTTATCTCCCTGCCATACCAGTTTACCGTTATTTTCAGAAAAGGTTTCATCACCTTTTACATTCTTGATATCTTTCAGATCTGATACATCATCAATTGTTCCAAGATTCGAAATATTTTTCAGCTGATCCGATACCGTAACATCTTTCTGGTTTCCTGCGTCATCTACTTTTACATATACAGTCTCATCTTTTGCAGGTGTTGCGCTGCTGCTTGTTTTTGTTTCGCTTGTTTTCTTTGTCTCTGTGCTTTTATCTTTATTATCTGCCGCCTGTACATTTACAGATGTTCCTGCAATATTTCCAACTACAAGTGATGCCATAAGTGCAAGTGTAACTAATACTCTGTATTCCCTGTTCTTCATGTTTAAAAACCTCCTGTAAGCCTCTACTGACTTTCCTGTCGGTATGCTTTCTTCTTTTTTGACTACTGGTCATTTTCTAGCTCGCACTTACTATAACTCAAAAATGACCACAAGTCAATATTTTTCTACAAAAAAGTTGACTCTGAGTCATTTTGATTTTATAATAAAGATAATTCAAAGGAAAAGAGGAATGAATCATGGGAAAAGTAGATGAAAACAAGCATCAGAAAATGGATGCTCTCTTTCAAAGCGCATACGATTTATTTCTGAATCAGGGAATTGAGAAAACATCAATCAGCGATATAGCAAAAAAGGCCGGAGTTGCGAAGGGAACGTTCTATTTATATTTTGCAGACAAATACGAGATACGCGACCGGCTGATCGCACGGACAGCCAGCCGACTTTTCCAGAGAGCACACAAAGCTCTGGAGACAGCCGACATCCCCGAATTCGAAGATAAGATTATTTTTATTGTAGATTACGTTTTAAATGCCATGCAGAAAAATAAACTGATTCTGAGATTTATCTCTAAGAATCTCAGCTGGGGCATTTTCAGACAGGCTATCACCAATAATATGCAGGATGATGAGGGTGAAATTCTTGCATATTTTAGTAATATCCTTCTGGATCATCCGACAATCAAACTTCGTGCGCCGGAAACTATGCTGTTTCTGATTATAGAACTTGCAAGTTCTACTTCATACAGCACGATCCTGGACAACGATCCGATGTCGTTTGAAGAATTGAAGCCATATCTTAACGAAAGTATCCGCGCGATCATCCGTAACCATATTATCGAAGATACTGCAGAAAATTAAACAGCAAAAGTCCTGTCAGAATCCGAATATCGAATCCGGATTCTTAACAGGACTTTTCTATATTTTCTTTCCCTGCCAGCTTTACTTTTGACAGTTTTCTTCAAATTTCAAAACCTTAACGCTTCTCATTTTTCCGCATTTTCAGCTTCAGCATTGCAGTAACCTTTTTCGCATCCAGCTCCGTCACATTATTTTCTCCGAGTACATCTGTCTCAATGCCCTCTTCACTTTTATTGATATCCAGAATTTCTCCCAGATGATCATTTTCTACCACAAACTGGCCAACTGTACCACTGAATTTCAGCCCGGTTACCGGAATTCCTCTGATTTCCATCTGTTCAGCCGTATTTGCGAAATCTACGTCACTGTTTCCCCATCCATCGGACGACAGGATAACTCCGTCTGCCCGCATAGCTTCCGCCCATACTGCCGCACGGGTTCCAACAAGCAATTTATCTGTATTATCATCCGGCGTTCCAACAATTATGATTCCCATCAGATCCAGATCTTCATCCGATGATACCACATCAAGAAGAGGATCCCTGAAATGGTGTAGTGATGTTTCCTTTGTCGATGGTCCAATTCCCATAATCGCACCTCCTACTGCATAGAACGGATAATTCCGTCACGATATTCGTTTGGTGTAACGATCACCGGCATATTTCCCATATCAATGATCGAGCGACCGTTTTCAGTTCCCGAAGGCTCTTTTGCAAATAACGAAGTATCGTACATCGCACCCTGTCCGGCAACCTGTTTTACGATCAAAACACGTTTTTTCCCTGGGCGAACCACATCATGGTACTCATGTCTCTCTGTGCAGAGATCGCCCCTGAACTTCTTCATCTGTTCCCGGAAAATCTGGATAAACTCGTCACAGGCATGGTGGGCTGCAAGTACACCTTCTCTTTCCTGTCCCATTCCAGGTTTCAGAACAACATCAAATGACACAATATAATCATCATCCCCCGGAGTACCCGCACGGTTCAGATACAGCTTCTCTTTCAGATTGCCTTCACTGGACCCAAATTCGTGTGCCTGTTTTCCGTTTTCATCTACACCGGTAAGGATTACATAAACGCCGGTGAGCGTATGCGTAATCCCGTCCCCAATCTTTCCAAGTACTTTGGTCGATATCGGAATGATATCCATCATCGTATTGGTATAACGGTCATGTTCTCCCGGTCTTATAATCTGTACATCTAATTTGGAAAGTTGTGGATATTTCGGTAAAATTTCATCCAGTATTTTCTTCTCGATCGTCATCTTTCCAGATGCTGTCACTTTATTTCCTCCGCCTTCTTCCACCTCAGTAATATGGAAAGCTTTGATCACAAGCCGGCGCAGATCTATTTCTTTCTCCATATAATCATCCTCAATTCTAAATTGAACCCAAATGCGCCCTGGCACATTTGAGGCACATAGCACCTTTTATCTAACAGGAAATTTTATCAAAATATCCAGTTAAATAAAAAGGACATCTCCGGCAAATCAGAGCTTTCGCCCCAATCCTGCCGGGGATGTCCCCTTTTTACTATTTGATTATACTTTCGCTACATATTCAAACGGCAGCGGAACAACTTTTCCTGGAGTATCCAGCTTCACGAGCTGTTCCAGAGTTGCTTTTACGATGCCTGTCTGCATCTCAACGTTGTGTGGTTCACCAGCGTTAGCTCCCATAGGAACACGCGGAGCAACCGCACGTGGGGTACCGGTCTGACGAACAACCGGCGGAAGCGCAGCAATAATAATTGTAGGAATTCCTGCGGCTTCAATCGCTCTCTGCACCAGAACTGCAGAGCGGTGGCAGGTACCTCAACCAGCGGTGAGGATAACTGCGTCTACGCCTTCCTCTACAAACATCTTTGCAATGGCAGGACCAGTTTCATGTTTGAATTTTTCCTGGTTTCCGCCACCACCCATGAATCCGGCATGTACCGGTGCACATGCTTTGATAAATCCTTCTTTAGCAAGCTCATGGATACGGTCAATCGGGAACATACAGTTGATGTCTTTGTTTACATCACTGTTGTCATATCCACCGTGAGATACCATTAATTCATCTGACGGCATTTTATCTGTTATTTTTCTCCAGGTAAAGTCACCGGCAAGGTTGAATCTCTTCTGATCCTTGTGGTGCACACCTGCTGCTGTGGCGAGGGCAATTGTCATATCCTTCAGTTCTTTTTTCACCGGAGCCCATACTGGCGGCGGAGTTACCGGAACAAAGATTTCTGACTGAAGTCCTTTAACAACGGTCAAACTCATGTCTATTTCCTCCTGATATAATTACACTTCATCATTCTTCTTATGAGACTTCATTTCTTCCTGACGTCTCTGATACGTCTGCAGGTTACTAACATATTTTTCATTGGCGTCCGGTCCAAGCTGTTCGACAAAACTCATATTCCATCCAACTTCCTGTCCTACCACTAATGGATAATCCGTAATCAGCATTCTCATCGGGATTTTCAGATAACCTAATCGTCCCTTCAAATCGATTCCAACACATCCATCATGGATCTCTACGATTACGCCTTCCATATAGATGATCTTATCGCCATATTTCATAGTCATTCACCTTAATCGTATTTTTCTTTTCTCTTCTGGCTCATCGGCAGTGACTGCTCGTTCTTAACCAATTCAATTGTTCTGTCCATAGTCTTTGAAATCAGTTCGATGTTATTTGCTTTTACATTCGGATTCCATTTTCTTTCTGCCTTCTTCACTTCTTCTCCAGCCATTCCAGCTTTCAACATAGCAAGTGCACGGATTGCTTCTTCCTGGCAAAGTGTGTTGCAGGCAAGAACTTCGTTCTCGATTCCTGATTCAGATTTGTTGTTATCTACCATGTACTGCATGTATTTGTTTCCAACTACAAGTGCTCCCTGTACTGCGCAGAATGAAAGTCCAACAACCGGAATTCCTCTCATACCAATCTGTTCGATATGGCTTGCGAAATCGATGTGGTTGTTACCAAATCCTTCTGTTGTAACAAATGCACCATCAACATCAAGAGCTTCTACCATCATACCAACACGTTTTGATACATAGAATTTCTCTGTATTGATCTGTGGGCTACCTACAAAGATAACACCGCAAAGGTCAACTTCTTCATCATGGAGAGTTTCAAGAACCAGTGGTTCTCTCCAGTAATGTCTTGACATTTCTTTTGATGCAGGTC
>OHVX01000202.1_pt1 | contig 19203 bp, 21 predicted proteins | sample 1579581 | NCBI WGS metagenome assembly OHVX01 (sample SAMEA3882536, study PRJEB24775) | human gut metagenome | biome: human-associated habitat; feature: intestine environment; material: feces | place: Netherlands | collected 2009/2010
CCGCAGCCGGAGGGGCCGATAAGGGCGGTAATGCTGTGCTCCGGCACGGATATGGTGACGTGGTGCAGCGCCTGGGTGGGACCGTACCACAGGTTCAGATCGTTTACGGTGATGATATCGCTCATAGGCTCCTCCGTTTCTTGAAGTAACGCCCGGTCAGCATAGCCGCCAGGTTGATGAGCAGAGCCAGCGCCATGAGGATGGCGGCGATGGCGAAGGCCACATCGAACTCGCCCTGCTCCTTGGCGTAGACATACAGGGCCACGGACAGTGTGGCACCGGAGCCCTCCAGCGTGGCGCGCAGGCTGTTGTACAGCGTGTGGGCAAAGCCCGCGGTGTACAGCAGGGCCGCCGTCTCGCCCAGGATACGGCCCACGGCCAGAATGCAGCCGGTGAGCACGCCGTCCACACAGCCGGGCAGCACCACCGTGCGGATGGTGCGCCACTTGCCGGCGCCCAGACCGAAGGCACCCTCCCGGTAGGACTGGGGCACGGTCTTGAGGCTCTCCTGCGTAGTACGCATGATGGTGGGCAGGTTCATGATGACCAGGGTCATGGCGCCGGCGAGAAGGGATTTCTTCATGCCCAGGAACTGGCAGAAGAACATCTGGCCCACCAGGCCGTAGATAATGGAGGGGATGCCGGACAGCGTCTCGGCGGCGTACTCGATAACGGCCACTACCCTCTTGTTGGCGGCATACTCCGTCAGGTACACGGCGGCGCAGACGCCCAGGGGCAGCACCACCAGCAGCGTGGTCAGCACCGTGCAGACGGTGGTGATGATATCCGGCAGGATGCCGATGGAGCCGTCCAGATAGCTGGGCTTGGTGCTCAGCAGCTGCCAGCTCAGGTTGGGCACGCCCTTGACGAGCACATAGACGATGAGAAACACCGCCAGCGCGCAGGTAACGGCGGCGCAGAGGAGCATCAGGCCCCGCATTGTCCCGCCCCAGATACGGCGGCGGGCAGAGAATTGATGTTTGTCCATGGTCACTTCTCCTTACTTCGCTTGAGGAAGAAATTGAGCGCGGCGTTGATGAGCATGATGAACAGGAACAGCACCAGCGCGATGGAGAACAGCGCCTGACGCTGCAGACCTGCCGCCGCGTAGCCCATCTCGCTGGCCACGGCGGTGGTCAGGAACCGCACGCTCTGGAAGAGAGAGGGCATATTGGGCACGTTGCCGGAGACCATCATCACGGCCATGGCCTCGCCGATGGCGCGGCCTACGCCCAGCACCACCGCGGCGGCGATGCCGCTGCGGGCGGCGGGGACAGACACCTTGAACCATGTTTCCGTCTCCGTGGCACCCAGTGCCAGAGAGGCGTCCTCGTACTCACGGGGCACCGCCTCCAGGGCCGTCATGGCCACGTTGATAATGGAGGGCAGGATCATGATCGCCAGCACGATGATGGCCGCCAGCAGGCCGGAGCCGTCGGGAATATGGAAGACCTGACGGATGCCCGGCACCAGCACCAGCATACCCACCAGACCGTAGACCACGGAGGGGACGCCCGCCAGCAGGCTCACCGCGGCGGAGACGGCGGTCTTCAGCTTCGGCGGGGCCATTTTGGCCAGGAACACGGCGGTCATATAGCCCACGGGCACGCCCAGCAGGATCGCGCCCGCAGTACCGTAAATACTGGTAAGGATAAAGGGCAGGATGCCGAACTGAGGCTCCGCCGCGTTGGAATTCCACACGGGGCCAAAGAGGAACTTCACAAGGCCGATCTCACGGATAGCGGGGATGCCGGAGACGACAAGGTAGACGGAGATCAGCAGCACGCAGCCCACCGTCACCAGACCCATCAGCAGAAAGAAGCCATGGATGGCGTTCTCCATAAATCGTTTTGCTTTCATATATGCACCTCAGCAGATACGGGGCAAGGCGGCACCCCGCGCGGGGATGTCGCCTGTGTCCGTGCCTTACTTGTTAACCTGCGACTGCCACAGCGCCGGCCTTGGCGATGATGGAAGCTGCGCCGGAGGAAGTGGCGTAGTCAAAGAACGCCTGGGCCGCGGGAGAGAGGGCCTTGCCGTCCACAGTCACCAGCACGAAGGGACGCTGGACCTTGTAGCTGCCATCCTTGACGGTGGCTTCGCTGGGGGTGACGCCATCCACGTTCAGGGCCTTGACGGTGTCCTTGATGGAGGCCAGAGAGGCGTAGCCGATGGCATCGGGGTTCTGGCTGACGGCGGTGATCACATCACCGGTGGAGGTCAGCTCCTGACGATACTGGCACTTGTCCTTGGTGCCGGTGATGGACTCGAAGCCATCGCGGGTACCGCTGGCAGCCTCGCGGCCGATGAGGACCACCTCGGCGTCATTGCCGCCCACGTCCTTCCAGTTGGTGATCTCGCCGGTGTACAGCTTGGCGATCTGCTCAACGGACAGGTCGCTGACGGGGTTGTCGGGGTGAACGATGATGGCGATGCCGTCATAGGCCAGCACAGTCTCCTTCAGGCCGGCGGACTTCTCCTCATCCTTCAGCGCACGGGAGGACAGGCCGATGTCGCAGGTGCCCTCCTGCACGGCGGTGATGCCGGAGCCGGAGCCGGTGGGGTTATAGGTGAAGTTTACGCCGGAGTTTGCTTCCATGAAGGCTTCACCCAGAGCGCCGATGACCTTCTCCATGGAGGTGGAGCCGTCGGTGGAGACGGTGCCGGTCAGCTCGGTGGAGGTCTTGTCCTCGGTCTTGTCGGCGTCGTCGGTCTTGGTCTCGCTGCCGCAGGCCACCAGGCTCAGGGCCAGCAGGGCGGTCAGGACCAGTGCAATGATCTTTTTCATATGTATTACCTCATTTCTTTCGTCGTTTTGGATAACTCCCTTGTACGGTTTTTATTGTAAGTGCCCAATGTAAAGGGAAAAATCCCGCTGGTGTAAAATCCATGTAAAATAAAAACCGGGAAAAGCTTGCGTTCAGCCGTGGAATACGGTACAATGGCCATACATCAGGCGCAGAAAATGTGCAAAAACGCTGAAAGGAAGGAATAAGGAGTATGAAGAAAAAGCTGCTGTCTTTGCTGCTGGCCCTGGCCATGGTGTTCACCCTGGCGGCCTGCGGCGAAAAGAAACCCGACCCCGGCAAGGACGCCACCGCCACGGAGCCGGTGGTCATCCTGCACACCAACGACGTCCACGGCGCTGTTTCCAATTACGCCAAGGTAGCGGCGCTGGCCAGCCAGTATGAGTCTGAGGGCGCGTATGTGCTGATCCTGGACGCCGGCGACTTCAGTCAGGGCGACACCGCTGTGAGTGTGTCTGAGGGTGCAACGGCTGTGGAGCTGATGAACATGGTGGGCTACGACGCTGTGGCGCTGGGCAACCACGAGTTCGACTACGGCTTTGAGGCGCTGAAGAAGAACATGGAGAACGCCCAGTTCCCCGTGCTGGCCGCCAACGTGAAGTACAACGGCGAGCTGGCCTTTGACGATGCGGCTGTGTTCACCACCCCCGGCGGCACCAAGATCGGCGTGTTCGGTCTGGACACCCCGGAGACCGCCACAAAGGCCCACCCCGGCAAGATCCAGGGCGTGACCTTCGCCGGCGGTGAGGAGCTGTATCAGATCGCACAGGATATGGTGAATATGCTGCGTGAGGACGAGGGCTGCAACTACGTTATCTGCCTGGGCCACCTGGGTATCGACGATGAGACCGCTGCCACCGGCAACCGCTCTATCGACCTGCTGAACAAGGTCACCGGCATCGACGTGTTCATCGACGGTCACTCTCATTCCACTGAGGAGGAGATCGTTGAGAAGACCAACACGGACCGCAAGGTAGGCGACACTATCCTGACCTCTACCGGCACAAAGCTGGAGAACATCGGCGTTGTGGCCATCAAGGACAGCACCATCACCACCACGTGCGTGCCCACCGAGGGCATTGAGGTGGCCGCCGACGACGCCATCGCCGCCCGCGCCGCCGCCATCATCGCCGAGATCGAGGCCGACTACGGCACAGTGTTCGCCAAGACCGAGGTGACGCTGAACGGCGAGAAGGACCCCGGCAACCGCACGCAGGAGACCAATCTGGGCGACCTGATCACCGACGCGCTGGTGTGGGGCGCCGAGCAGCAGGGCGAGACTGTTGACGCGGCCATCACCAACGGCGGCGGCATCCGCGCCACCATCGAGGCCGGCGATATCACCAAGAAGGACGTCAACACCGTGCTGCCCTTCGGCAACACCCTGAGCATCATCAAGATCACCGGTACGGAGCTGCTGGAAGTGCTGGAGGCCTCCACCTTCTGCACGCCGGAGGCCATCGGCGGCTTCCCCCAGGTATCCGGCATCGAGTTCACCGTGGACACCACCAAGGGCTATGATCAGGGCGACGAGTATCCCGGCACCACCTACTTCACCCCCAAGTCCATCAACCGTGTGACCATCAAGACCGTGGGCGGCAAGGACTTTGACCCGGCGGCCACGTACACCATCGCCACCAACGACTTTATGGCCAGCGGCGGCGACACCTACTACCGCTTTGTCAACGCCACCGCCAACTACGACCTGGGCATCCCCATGGACGAGGTGGTCATGGACTACATCACCACCGTGCTGAACGGCACCGTTGCCGCCGACAAGTACGGTGAGCCCGCGGGGCGCATCCACATGCTCGTTTCCTGACATATCCGCACATAAAAAGGACCGCCTCACGGCGGTCCTTTTTATGTGCGAAAAAACACCCCTCGGCGTGAGCCGAAGGGTGTTTTGTGCATCTGCAATTACTTGCCCATGTTCATCTGCGCAGCGACCTCAGCGGCGAAGTCCTCCTGCTTCTTCTCGATGCCCTCGCCGGTCTGGAAGCGAACGGCATCCACGAACTTGACGGAGCCGCCCAGCTTCTTGGCGGCGTCGGCGATATACTTCTCCACGCTGCCCTGGAAGATGTCGCCGCGGACGAACTCCATCTGCAGCAGGCAGTTCTCCTCGTAGAACTTGTTCAGCTTGCCGGCAGCGATCTTTTCCTTGACCTGCTGGGGCTTGGAAGCCATCTTCGGGTCGTTGTCCATCTGCGCGACGAGAACCTTCTTCTCCTCGGCGATGACATCCTCGGTGACGAGGCTCTTGTCCCAGAAGCGGGGGTTCAGGGCCGCGATCTGCATGGCGACGTTCTTGCCGATCTCGGTGGCGTCGATGCCGCCGTCCACAGCCAGGTTCACCAGCACGCCGATCTTGCCGCCGGCATGGACGTAGCCCACGCTGGTGTTCTCGGAGAAGCGGACGAAGCGGCGGATCTGCAGGTTCTCACCGATGGACATGACCTTCTCGGGCATGGTCTCGGAAACGGTCAGGTCGGAGCCGACATACTTGCAGTTCATCAGGGCGTCCACATCGGCGGGATCCTGCTCGGCGATGACCTTGGCGATGTCCTTGACGAAGGCCACGAACAGGTCGCTCTTGGCGCAGAAGTCGGTCTCGCAGTTGACCTCGACCACGACGCCCACGCCGTTCTCGGTCAGGGCATAGGACATACCCTCGGCGGCGATGCGGCCGGCCTTCTTGGCAGCCTTGGCCAGGCCCTTCTCGCGCAGCCACTCGACAGCCTTGTCCATATCGCCGTCGCACTCGACAAGCGCCTTCTTGCAGTCCATCATACCCACGCTGGTCATCTCGCGCAGGGTCTTCACATCAGCAGCAGTAAAAGCCATTTGTATTTCCTCCTGTAAAAGTTGAATTAAAAGGGGCAGGGACACTTCCCTGCCCCGTGCGTTACGCGGTATCTATCGAGTTGGCTTACTCGGCGTCCTTGGCCTCGGCGGCCTCCTCCACCTGCTCGCCCTGACGGCCCTCGATCATGGCGTTGGCCATAACAGAGGCGATCAGCTTGATGGCGCGGATGGCGTCGTCGTTGCCGGGGATGGGGTAATCGATCTCATCGGGATCGCAGTTGGTATCGGCGATAGCCACAACAGGAATGCCCAGACGGTGCGCCTCGGCGATGGCGTTGCGCTCCTTGCGGGTGTCCACGATGAACAGGGCGCCGGGCAGCTTCTTCATTTCCTTCACGCCGCCCAGGTACTTCTCCAGCTTCTCGATCTCGCCCAGGTGCTTGATGACTTCCTTCTTGGGCAGCATATCGAAGGTACCGTCAGCCTGCATGGTCTTCAGCTGGTTCAGACGGTCGATACGGGTACGCATGGTCTTGAAGTTGGTCATCATGCCGCCCAGCCAGCGGGCGTTGACGTAGTACTGGCCGCAGCGGGCAGCCTCGTCCTTGATGGCCTCCTGGGCCTGCTTCTTGGTACCCACGAACAGCAGGGTCTGGCCGTTCTCGGACAGCTGACGCACGAAAGCATAGGCCTCCTCCAGCTTCTTCACGGTCTTCTGCAGGTCGATGATATAGATGCCGTTGCGCTCCGTGTAGATATAGGGAGCCATCTTGGGGTTCCAGCGGCGGGTCTGGTGACCGAAGTGGACACCTGCCTCCAGCAGGGACTTCATGGATACGACGTTCTGATTTGCCATGTTGGTCTGTTTCTCCTTTTATTTTAGTTTGTACCTCCAGCCTCTTCCGCCCTCCGGCCAACCTTGCGGCACCGACCGAAAGTCTGAAGCTGTGCGGATTTACCGCAATATAATACCACGCGGCACTGCATAATGCAAGAAGTTTTTGCCCTTTTTCCGCAGTTTTTTACTGCTTTTCCCCGGAAATATCCGCAATCAGGGCGGCGGCCAGGCCCTCGATGGCCGCCAGCTGGGGCGCGTGGGCGGCGGAACGGACGGTCACGCTCTCCCCCACCTGCCGCCAGCCCTTCAGGGGCTCCAGCAGGGCGGCCATCTGCCGGGCGGTGACCGGCGCCCAGGTGCCGTTTTCCAGCAGGGCAAAGCCGCGGTTCTGCAGGCCGTGGGAGGCGATGTCCCGCAGGACCTCGTCCATGGTGATAAACACGCCGCCGTTATAGGTGGGTGCGGCAAACACCAGGTGACTGTACTTGAAGGCGTCGGACACCACATAGGAGCTGGGCGTTACGGACACATCGTACATCTTCACCTTTACCCCCTGCTCCACCAGACGGCAGGCCAGGATATTGGCGGCGTTCTCCGTGTTGCCGTATACGGAAGCGTAGGCGATCATCACGCCGCGGGCCTCCGGCTCCCAACGGCTCCACAGGTCGTATTTGCCCAGGATATAGCCCAGGTCCTGCCGCCAGACATGGCCGTGGAGCGGCAGCAGCATACGGATATCCAGTCCGGCGGCCTTTTGCAGCACCGCCTGGACCTGTGCGCCGTACTTGCCCACGATGTTGGTGTAATACCGCCGTGCCTCGTCCAGCACCTCCCGGTCGAAGTCCACCTCATCGGCGAACAGGGTACCGTTCAGCGCGCCGAAGCTGCCGAAGGCATCGGCGGACAGCAGCAGTTTGTCCGTCTCGTCATAGGTCATCAGCACCTCCGGCCAGTGGACCATGGGCGCGGCGATAAAGCGCAGGGTATGGCGGCCGGTGCATAAGGTGTCACCCTCCTTCACCACGGTGACGCGGCCGGCCAGCTCCGCGTCGAAGAACTGGGTGATCATGTTCTTGGCGGCGGCACTGCACAGGATGCCCATGTCCGGGTACTGACGGGCCAGGTCGGCCATCTCGGCGGCGTGGTCCGGCTCCATGTGGTGGACCACCAGGTAGTCCGGTGCTCTGCCGTTCAGGACGTGGGCCACATTTTCACGGAAGGTGGTACGCACGGCGCTGTCCACCGTGTCGAACAGGACAGTCTTGTCGTCCAGCAGGAGATAGCTGTTGAAGCTAACGCCGTCGGGCACGCCGAACACGCCCTCGAACAGGGCCAGACGGCGGCAATCCGCGCCCACCCAGGTGTAGTCGTCGTTGACTTTTCTGATGCAATACATGGTCATTCATCCTTTCCATGATTTTTTCAGGGGTATTATAGCAGTATTGTCAAGCTTTTTCCAGCACCGAAATGCGAAAAACAGCGCCCTGCCTTCGGCAGAGCGCTGTTTGTGCAGAAAGTTACGCCTTCTTCGCGATCTCGCACAGGGCGGTAAACGCCACGGGATCGCTGATGGCCATCTCGGACAGCATCTTGCGGTTGATCTGGATGCCGGCGACCTTCAGACCGTGCATGAAGGTGGAGTAGTTCAGACCGTTGGGCTTCACAGCGGCGGAGATACGGGTGATCCACAGCTGACGGAAGTCACGCTTCTTCAGACGGCGGCCCACATAGGCGTAGGTCAGAGACTTCATGACCTGCTCGTTGGCCATCTTGAAATGCTTGGACTTGGCGCCCCAGTAGCCCTTAGCCAGCTTCAGCGTCTTGTTTCTTCTTTTACGCGCCATCATTGCGCCTTTAACACGTGCCATATTCTAATTGCCTCCTATTCTAACGAAAACGTATCTTATTTGTAGGGGATCATCTTGCGGATGGTCGCCTCGGTGGTGCAGTCAGCATAGGTGGTGCTGCGCAGACGACGGCCACGCTTGGTGTCCTTCTTGGTCAGGATGTGGCTCTTGAACGCGTGAGCTCTCTTGACCTTGCCGGTCTTCGTCAGATTGAAGCGCTTTTTTGCGCCGCTATGGGTCTTCAGTTTAGGCATAGTTGTTTTCTCCTTCCAATATGATCCTTTGCGAATGAAATGCTTATTTGCCGACCTTGGGGGACAGGAAAATAGACATATTCCGGCCCTCCAGCTTGGCGGCTTTGTCCAGGGTGGACACCTCGGTACACAGCTCGGCGAACTTGTTGAGCAGATCGCGTCCGATCTCGGTGTGCGCCATCTCGCGGCCGCGGAAGCGGACGGAGACTTTGACGCGGTTGCCGTCGGACAGGAACTTCTGCGCGTTCTTCAGCTTGGTGTTGAAGTCGCCCACGTCGATGCCCGGAGACATACGGATCTCCTTGATCTCGACAACGTGCTGGTTCTTTCTGGCTTCCTTCTCGCGCTTGCTCTGCTCGAACTTGTACTTGCCGTAGTTCATCAGCTTGCACACCGGAGGCGTTGCCTGCGGAGAGATCTTTACCAGATCCAGGCCCTGCTCCTCTGCGGTACGCAGCGCCTCCTCGCCGGACACAATGCCCAGCTGCTCGCCATTCTCGCCGATCAGTCGGATCTCCTTGTCGGTGATCTCCTCGTTCAGTTGATGCTGTACCTTGCTAATACCGAAGCACCTCCAATCCAAAATAAAAACGCGGACGCTCCGGGCATCCGCGAAACAACACAAACAGCCCTTTCGGGCGCTTGTATGACGCTGTTGACCTCTTTGCCGTTGCTGGAGGTGAGGCGGATGCACCGACCTTCTTTGTTTTCTCGGATATTTTATACTATCCCGGCGTGTTTGTCAACGGCTTTTTCCAGAATTTTTTTACATATTTTCTGCGGCGGCGGTGAAACTATGGTTGTACCTGAGGTACAAAGGGTACAGAAAATGGAGGTATATCTCATGGATAACACGAAGAACACCAAAAACACCAAGAACACCAACACCACCGACAACACGGAAAACACCAATACCAAGAACGCCAAGAACGCGAAAAACTGCAAATAACTTCTTCATGTCTTCGTATAAAGGGAGGGGCCGGACGGCCCCTCCCTTTATATCCATCAATGCTCCGTCTTGCCCAGATACTCCTCCAGTGTGATATCCCGGTTGAAGATCTCCTGTGCCGCGTCCTTGCCCACATAGCGGTAGTGCCACGGCTCATAGATGATACCGGTGATATCGGTCTTTCCGTTGGGGTAGCGGTGGATGAAGCCGTACCGCCAGGAATTGGCCATGAGCCACTTCTGGGTCTCCGTGCTCTCCTGAGCAGAGGTCAGGTCCTGCATATTGGCGTCCACCAGGTCCACCGCCAGGCCCAGCTGATGCTCGCTGGTGCCGGGGATGGCCACGGCCTTGGCCGCCTCGGCTTTGGCCTCGTCCTCACTCATGCCGCTGCTGATGAGCCGCTGCACCTTGTTGTCGTACAGGCTCTGCTGCGTCTCCTGCGCGCGGTAGCCGGAGCAGTTGACCGGGCTGTAGCCCGCCGCCTTGCAGGCGTTGATCATCTCCATATACGCCTCGTAGCACCGGCTGTCCACCCGGTGGCCGTCATCCAGTGTCACCAGGTCCACCGTCCAATCATCGGGCAGGGGGTTCCAGGGGTTCACCAGTGTCAGCAACTCGTCGTCCACGATGACGTTATCCGGTGTCGTCGTGTCGCCTACATTGTCCACAGGCTGATTCGTGTTCTGGGCGTCGTCCGCCGGAGCATCGTCCTTTTTGCAGCCCTTGATGATGAATATCGCACCCACGATGATGCCGGCCAGCAACACGGCGGCGATGATGCGGTTCCGCATGGCCTCCCGGTAGCGCTTCTGCCGGCGGCGTTCTCTTTCGTAATCCATTCTGTTACCTCAATTCCTCGGGGTATGCCCCCGTCTCGTGCAGTTTGATAAGCTCCCGTGCCACACGGGCGCGGTCCTCGTGATACGTCATGCCGAACCAGCGGTCCGCCGACTTCAGCACGCTGACGCGCAGCTCTCCCGCCGCCAGCAGGTCGCCCACCATGGTGGGCAGCAGGCACTCGGCCTTCACCGACTGCCCCGCCTCGCTGCGGAGGAAGTCGTGGAAATACGTCTCCAACGCGTCGAAGACGGAGGGGGCAAAGCCCCAGAAGTTCATGGACACCACCGTGTCGCCGTCCAACACCGCTCCGGTATCCTCGTCCCGGATGACGCCGTCCTGCAGCAGGGCGATCTTCAGCGTCTCGCGGATGTCGCTGAGATACCCGTCCTTCACATGGCACACACCCCGGGACACGGTGCCGTGGGCAGTGACGGTGTTCTTCAGCAGATAGCCCACCATGGTGGCCGCGCCCGTCTTCGGCAGGCGCTGCAGTTCCGCATATATGGTGCGGTAAGCGTCCGCGCCGTAGAAATCGTCGGCGTTGATGACGCAGAAGGGCTCGTGTACGATATCGCGGGTACACAGCACCGCGTGGGCCGTGCCGAAGGGCTTTGTCCGCCCCGCCGGCTTTGTATACCACGCCGGCAGTGTCGTGTCGTCCTGATAGGCGTAACGGACCTCCACGGGCCGCCCGTCCGCCGTGTGCAGCCGGGACGCCATATTGCCGCACAGGCGCTCCATCAGCTCCCGCATATCCGGCTTGATGATGAACACGACCTTGTCAAAGCCCGCCCGCACCGCGTCGTACACACCGTACTCCATCAGTATCTCTCCGTGGGGCCCCACGCCGTCGGTCTGCTTGCTGCCGCCGTAGCGGGAACCGATCCCCGCCGCCATGATGACCAGCGCTGCGTGCATAGTCTTTCCTCCTTGATTTTTCATAGCTACCATCATACCACGGATGGCAAAAAAAACAAGCGCATTTCAAGCGTCTTAATAGAAAGTTAAGGCATTTGGAAGAAAATACCCGGGAACTACTGGATTTTTCCTTTTCCGCCGTGTATAATGATTTTTTGCGGCCAGCTGCCGCGTGAGATGAGAGAAATAGAGTCATAAGGAGAGAACCGCCATGTCCGCCACGCAAAAAGTCATGGGCCATGTGTACGCCATTTTCACCATTCTGGTGTGGGGCAGCTGCTTCGTGCTGACCAAGCAGATGCTCACCGCCTATACCGCTATCCAGATCATCCCCCTGCGGATGGGCCTGGCCTATATCACGCTGTGGGCGCTGCGGCCCAAGACTCTGAAGCTCCCCTGGAAGGACGAGCTGATGTTCATCCTCATCGGCGTTACCGGCGGCAGCTTCTACTTCTTCCTGCAGAATACAGCGCTGACCTACACCTTCGCCGCCAATGTCAGCATCATCATCGCCCTGTCCCCCATCCTGACGGTCATTTTGGCCCAGCTGTTCTCCCGCAATGGCGAGCGCCTGGGTAAATTCGTGTACATCGGCGCGGTCATCGCCATCGCCGGTGTGGTGCTGGTGGTGCTCAACGGCCAGCTGACCTTCCACCTGAACCCTCTGGGCGATCTGATCGCCCTGGCCGCCGCCCTCATGTGGGCCGTGTACTCCATCCTTATTAAGAAATACACCGAGCAGTACGACAACTTCCTGGTCACCCGCCGGGTCATGCTGTGGGCCTTCATCACCGCTGTGCCGCTGATGCTGCTGACGGACGGTATGCCCGACCTGCACCCCCTGTTCACCCAGACCAACGTCCTGCTGAGCTGGCTGTTCCTGGGCGTGTTCGGCAACGCCGTATGCTTCGCCATCTGGAACATCGCCTTCCAGCGGCTGGGCGTGGTCATCACCAACAACTATCTGTACGCCTCCCCCTTCGTGACGCTGGTGGTGGGCTACCTGCTGCTGGACGAGCAGATCACGGTGATGAGCGTCATCGGTGCGGTGCTGATCACCGTAGGCGTCATCGTGGCGTTGAAAAAGCCCAAGGAGACCGCCTGACCTCCCGTACATACAAAAACCGTGCGCCGCACAGCCGCGCACGGTTTTCTTGTTGCTTTTCTCCCCGCCTGATGGTATACTTACAGCAGGTACAACACTGTAAAGGAGGACTCCCCATGCGACAGATATGGACATCCCGCAAGGTCTGGCTTCCCATCCTGCTGCTGTTCACCGCCGTATTCATTTTCGCCTGCTGGGACAGGGGCGTGGCCATCGACTTCGACGGCACCGGCCTGTACCATGCCAGCCCGCTCGATTCTGCCATCGAGACCGTTCCCGTTTCCTTCCACGGCCAGCTGCGCAAGAACGTTTACACCGGCAGCTGCGACATACCCGGTGTGCTCCAGTGTGACGACCTCTGCGTCGTCTTCCGCGGCGACGAGAGTACCGATGTCTACTGCCGCGACCAAGCCTACTCCGAACCCACGCCCATCCACAGCATCACCCTTTACCGGGTGCAGCGCTGCGCCGAGATCCGCTTGTGGAGCGAATATACCGTGGAGGGAGACCGCGTCCTCGCCACCTTCGACCCCCTCATGCACCCCACCCTCACCGTCACTGAGTGAGACAGTCCCCCATAACGCACCACATCCCCCGGCACATGCCGGGGGATGTGCGTTTTTTCTGTTTATCTTTTTCCCAACCGGCCGAAGCCCCAGAAGGTCAGCGGCCAGACACACCCGGCGAACAGCACCACCAGCAGGTAGCGGATGCCCCCTGCGATGGCGGCGTTGCCGCCCAGCAGCGCGATCAGCGGGGCCTTCAGCCCGGAGCGTATGGCCAGCAGACAGCCAAAGCCCACCACCAGCTTGATGAGCTGCGCCCACCACACCGCTTGGGTCTCGAACCGTATGTACTTCCGGTCGGCGATGTTGGACACCAGCATGCCCACCGTGGCGCCCAGCAGCTTCCAGCCGTTCTCCAAAGCGCTGAGGTAGTTGGCGGTGTCCTCGGCAGCAGCACCCGTATCGCCCCGCAGGTACAGATAGCCCACGAACGCAGCACTGCACAGCACCATGACCAGGATGGTGTACGTCAGCACCACCGGCCGCCGGTCGGCCTCCTCCATCAGCGGATAGACCACCAGCACCAGCACCACCGCGATCAGGAACGACACGCCCACATCCAGCGGCGTGTGGACACCCAGATACATCCGGCTGAACGCGATGAGCACCGTCAGCGCGACCAGCACCACCCGCAGCCAGCCGCGGCGGGTATACCGGGCGATGCCGCCATAGGTGGCCACAGCGTTCTGCGTGTGGCCGCTGGGGAAGGAATACCCCGTGGCCTCCGCCCGGGCAGACTCCACAATGGTGAAATCCGGGTCCTTTACCCACGGCCGGGGCACGCAGCAGAGTATTTTCAGGAATTGATTGATGACCGTGCCGAAGAAGCCCACGATCATCAGGTAATAGCCCTCGCGCTTGCTGACGCACCAGAACACCGTCACGGCGATGACCATAAAAAACAGCTCGCCGCCCAGCAGCGTGATGACCGACATGATCTTATCCAGCGCAGGCGTGCGGATGCTCTCCAGCGCGTACAAAACTCCCATAAAGTCTCCCTCCTTTATGTTCTTCCGCTATTCTACTACACTTTTCTCCGCCGTGCAAGTGCAAGCGTTGACGGCACCGCGGCACCGTGCTATACTGTGGAAAAACGCAAGGAGGCCCAGCCATGAAGCCTGAAGAGCTGCTCTCCGTCCTGCACACCGCCAACCGTCTGAAGGACACCACCCGCCACTGCTGGACGCCCGGAAACCGTCACGAGAGCGTGGCCGACCACAGCTGGCGGCTGGCGCTGACGGCCTTCTTTCTTCGGGACGAGTTCCCGGAGACGGATATGGACAAGGTCATTAAAATGTGCCTGATCCACGACTTGGGCGAGTGCTTTACCGGCGACATCCCCAGCTTTCTGAAAACCGACGCTGACACAGCGAAGGAGGACGCCCTCCTGATCCAATGGGTAGGGACGCTGCCCCAGCCTTACCGCACGGAGATGGCCGCCCTGTACGCGGAGATGGACGCACTGGAGACGCCGGAGGCCAAGCTCTATAAGGCGCTGGACAAGCTGGAGGCCGTCATCGCCCACAACGAGTCCCCTATCTCCTCCTGGCTGCCCCGGGAGTACGACCTGAACCTGACCTACGCCGACGAACACGTGGCGTTCTCCCCATACCTCACGGCGCTTCGCGCCGCCATCCGGCGGGAGACGGAGGCAAAGATAGAAAAAGGCGAATAAAAAGCTTCCCGGCAAATGCCGGGAAGCTTTTTATTCACCCGCTGCCGCCAGCAGCGCATCGGACAGCCTCGCGTACTCCTCCAGGCCCAGGGCCTCGCCCCGCACGGTGGGGGACAGGCCGCAGCCGGCGACGATGGCCGCCAGCTGTTCCTTAGGCAGCTGCCAGCCGGTCTGCAGGCTGTTCACCAGCGTCTTGCGCCGCAGGGCAAAGCCCGCGCGCACCGTCCGCCAAAAGGCCTCCTCGCTCCGCACCTGTACCGGCGGGGCCTTTCTTGTAACGCAGCGCACCACGGCGGATGTCACCTTGGGCGGCGGCATGAAGCAGCTGTTGGGCACCTCGAACAGCAGTTCCGGCACGGTGTAGTACTGCATCAGCAGGGAAAACGCGCCGTAATCCGCCGTGCCCGGCTTCGCGCAGATCCGCAGGGCTACCTCTTTTTGAATGAGCACCGTCAGCTGCCGGAAACACCCGGCCCGGACACAGGCCGTGAGAAACGGTGTGGTGATGTTGTAGGGCAGGTTGGCGCACAGCACCGCCGGCAAGCCCGGAAACTTCTCCACCGTCACCGCCGCCAGGTCCAGCGCCATCACGTCGCCCTCGATCAGGGTGAAGTTATCATAGTCCGCCATAGTCTCCGCCAGCACCGGCGGCAGGCGCTTGTCCAGCTCCACCGAAACCACCTTTTCCGCCCGCCGGGCCAGCTGCACCGTCAGTGCGCCGATGCCGGGGCCTACCTCCAGCACGCCGCAGCCGGGAACGCAGCCCGCCGCGGCGATATCCTCCGCCACGTCACCCCGGATGAGAAAGTTCTGTCCCAGCGCCTTGGCAAAGTGAAAGCCGTGCCGCGCCAGCAGTGCCTGTATATCGTTCCGATCGCACAGATCCATCGTGTTTCTCCTTCACTGCATATTGCCGCCATTGTACCACCTTTTCCCCACCCGCGCAACGAAAAGCCGGAAAAAGTTTGTCTTTCTCCGTGCCGCGTCCCCTAAAACTTGACAAAATTGGAAGATAGTGCTATACTCCACGGGTATTGCTAATCGGTAACAAAAGTTACAAATTGTTTCAATTTTTATTGTCCGCCCTGTTTGAACACCTCCCGGGGCGGCTATACTGCGAGGTACTATGGAACAAACAGTCGTCACACAACCGAAGCGCTTGCAGCCGAAAAAGCCGCGGCGCCGCATCACGCCGGCCACGGTGTGCCAGGCAATCCACGATGTGCCCTACATCGTGGCTCGGGCCCTGATCCGCGCCGTGCGCGCAGTGGGCCACTGCTTTGCCTGGACCTGGGACGCCATCGCTTCCGACGTCAGGGCCAACTGGCGCGCCTTCTGCTGCGGACGGCTGGTGACCGGCTGCCGTGACGCCCTGCGTTCCCCGGCCCTGCGGGAGGTGCACCACATCATGCGCGATCATCCCTCTATCCGCATCATCACCATGATCGCCGTCACGGCGGTGATCTTCGCCGCCGCCGTTATGGCGGAGCCGGTACGCACCATGGACGCCATCTGCATCGTGGTGGACGGCGACGGTCCCCACGTACTGGACGAGCGCAGCGAGGAGCGCACCTATGACGACCTGCTGCTGCGCCGCAGCCTGGGCGACAAGTCCATGCAGCTGCTGCTGGAGCCGGGCCGCACCGTCACCATCACCCACGGCGACGACACACACACCCTCACCACCGAGGCCGAGCGCCTGTCCTCCCTGCTGCGGCGCAGCGGCATTCGTCTGGGTGAGGACGAGATGGTGGAGCTGAATGTCGCCGGCGAGGACCCCGCCATCCGCATCAGCGATACGCTGACCTACCAGCACTATGTCACTGTGGAGACGGACTACAAGATCCTTCGCTCACCGGATCCCCTGATGGACAAGGGCACCGAGGAGATCATCCGCAAGGGTATCCCCGGCCAGATCGTGGAGACGTATGAGGACACTGTGGTCAGCGGCGAGGTGGTATCCACCAAGTATATCGGTGCCAGCCACGACACCTCACACGCGGAGCTGGTGCGCTACGGCACCCGCGTCTACGAGGTGGAGGAGGGCGACACCATCGAAAAAGACTTCCCCAACGAGGTGGGCGAGGGCGGCTACCTGCTGTTCGCCTCCGGCGACACCATGACCTATAACAAGGTGATGCTCTGCTCCTCCACCGCCTACTACAGCGGCGGCGACGGCGGCGCGGCCTGGACCACGGCGGTGGGTGCCGCGGTGGGCGTGGGCACCGTGGCCGTAGACCCCAAGGTGATCCCCTACTACACCAAAATGTTCATCCAGACCACCAACGGCCGCCGTGTCTACGGCATGGGCACCGCCCTGGACTGCGGCGGCGCCATCAAGGGCAACATCGTGGACCTGTGGTTCCCCACCAAGGCGGACTGCTACTCCTGGGGCCGCCGAAACGTCACCGTGTATATTCTGGATAAAAAGGCAAGCTAAGAGCATGGCCCCACCGGGGCCATGCTCTTTCTTTACCCGCAGCCCCCGGCTCACGCCGGGGGCTGCTTTTTTATTCTCCGTAGTGCACGTGCAGCAGCGCGTGACACTTTTCCTCGCCGTACTCCTTGAGTAAAGACGTGACGATGGGGTTTTTCTCCGCCCGCTTGAACATAGCGGAGGCATCGGCGGCATACAGTCCCTCGCCCCGCTTCTTCTTCACGTTGCTCAGCCCATAGGGCTGTCCCGCGCCGCCCACGCAGCCGCCCTGACAGGTCATGACCTCTATCAGGTGGTAGAAGCACTTGCCCGCTTCGATATCCGCGATCAGCTCCTTGGCGTGGATCAGCCCGTTGACCACGGCGATACGCAGCTCCTGCCCGTCCACGTTCAGTTCCACATGGCGGATGGATCCGTCTCCCCGCAGATCGGTGACACGGACGGCCCGCAGCGCATTCTTGCTCTTGTCCGGCAGGCAGTGACGCACCACCGCCTCGGCCACACCGCCGGTGACGCCGTAAATCACCGCCGCGCCGCTGCCCAAACCGAAGGGCAGGTCCGGGGACTCCAGCTCCAGCTCGTCCAGCTGCACGCCCGTCTCACGCATCATGTCCACCAGCTCCCGGGTAGTCAGCACCAGATCCACATCCGGCCGACCGTTATGGACGAACTCCGGCCGCGCCGCCTCCATCTTCTTGGCAGTGCAGGGCATAATGGCGATGTTGTAGGTAGTCCGCCCGTCGGCGGCATCTTTTTCGGCGTATTTGTCACGGATGACCGCCGCGAACATCTCCATGGGCGATTTGCAGGTAGAGATATGCTTCAGATACTTGGGGTCGTTGAACTCCAGATACCGCACCCAGGCGGGACAGCAGCTGGTGAACATGGGGAACGGCCCGCCGGTTTTCAGCCGCTGCAAAAACTCCTCCGCCTCCAGTATGGTGGTCATATCCGCGCCGAAGTTGGTGTCGTACACCTCGTCCACACCCATGAGCTTCAGCGCCGTGGTCATCTTGTCAATGACGTTCACGCCTGCCGGAATGCCAAAGGCCTCACCCACCGCCACACGGACGGCCGGCGCGATCTGCACCACCACACGCTTCTTCGGGTCGTGGATGGCCGCCCACGCGGTGCCGATCTGATCGTTAACGGTGATAGCGCCGGTGGTGCACACGGCGGCGCACTGGCCGCAGCCCACGCACTTCGTCTCGCCCAGCTTTTTGTCAAAGGCCGGCATCACCTGCAGCTCGCTGCCCCGGAAGGCAAAGTTCAGAATGCCCTGTCCCTGCAGCTCCTCGCACACCCGCACGCAGTCGCCGCACAGGATGCACTTGTTGGGGTCCCGGAACACCGCGTAGCTGGTGTAATCCTTCTCGTACCGGGGCTTATCGTTGGGGAAACGGATATGCCGCACGCCAAAGCGCTGGGCCAGCTCCTGCAATCGGCAGTTGCCGCTTTTGGCACAGGTAGTGCAGGAGCAGTCATGGGCCGCCAGCAGCAGCTCCAGTATCATCCGCCGGTGCCTCAGCAGCCGGGCGGTGTTGGTCCTGATCTCCATGCCGTCCCGGGGCTCCATGGAGCAGGAGGCGTCGATCTTCCCGGTCTTTACGTCCTCCACGATGCACATACGGCACGCGCCGTGAACGGACAGGTCGGAGTAATAGCAGAACGTGGGGATGTCGATACCCGCCTTGCGGATGACCGCCAGCACGTTGCGCTCGCCGTCAAAGGGCACCCGCTGCCCGTCGATGACCATAATTCCCTTTGCCATGGCTCACTCCTCCTCAATGGCGTCAATCGCGCCGAAGGGGCACGCGCCCCAACGGGCAGAACCATACTCCATGCCGTGACGGTACTTCTTGGCGTTTTTACTTTTGAGGTACACCGCCAGACGCAGGCCAGCACCGCAGCACAGCCCCACCAGCAGATCCAACGGGTGCAGGCTGGGCCAGAAACTTTGCAGCGCCCCAGGCAGGACAGCAAACAGGGAAAGGAATTTCTCTGAAGCATTTGCCCCCTGTGCCAGCCGCCATGCCTCCCCGAAGTTGGTAGCAAACAGCCCCATCAGGAGATAGGGCAGGTTCAGCAAAACGAGCTTTTTGATGTCAAGCTGCTTTTTCATCGTTCCAGCTCCTTTCGCTTGGTGCGGTCCACCACGG
>OHVX01000207.1_pt1 | contig 18887 bp, 14 predicted proteins | sample 1579581 | NCBI WGS metagenome assembly OHVX01 (sample SAMEA3882536, study PRJEB24775) | human gut metagenome | biome: human-associated habitat; feature: intestine environment; material: feces | place: Netherlands | collected 2009/2010
ACATTACCTGTGTTCTCTTTTATTGATTCAGGATTCTCTTCTGCCCGCTGTCGTAGGATTCGGCTATGCCTTTGGTATCCTGCTTCAATTTATCAATAATAATTTCGTATCCAATGCTGCAATCAGTGCACTGATTCTGAGTCTGTCACTGGTTTTACTGTTGTTTCTGCTGACCCGGATTCGCTTAAAACATACTGTCAGAACGGATGCACCCTTAAAAACCCGCATTCTGACTCTACACCCGCTGCGTACCGGACTTCTCCTTGCCGGTATCATTGCACTGATGACCTGTATCTTTTCCACCCTCGACAGTGAAATGACACTGCTGCATGCATCCGGAGAACTGAATCTCGGGAGTCTTCCCCGCCTGCTGCTTGCACTTAGCGGAATCTGTGCCGGAATCCTGTTTAGTAAAATCCGTGAAAGGTATCAGAATCTGTTCATGTTCTGTGTCATGCTCTTCTCTACCATCTGCGTAGTTCTGCTGCAGGTCGACGGAAGTATCCTTATTTCCTGCATCATTTTCTATCTGTCTGCTGGAATCTTTGCCCTTTATTTTACGGTCAGCTTCATGAGCCTGTCCTACCACACCAGGATTCCGGAGCTCTGGGCCGGACTGGGACGTGCCGTCAATAACCTGTGCGCCGTATGTATCAGCCAGCTTATCATGATGCTGGTTTCCTCCGGAAATCCTGCTGTTATTTGCACAATAACACTTGTTATTTTTGTAGTCACCGGCATTGCACTGTTTGTTTATACAGCTCAGGCAGATACCTATATCGCGCCTGCCAATGCCGCAGATTCTCATACCCCCTCTATTAACCCTATAACTTCTTCTACTTCTGACCGCGAACTCCACTTTCGGCAGTTCTGCGACCACTTCGCCCTGACAGATCGTGAAAAAGAGATTTTGCAGGTGCTGCTCACTTCCGATGAAAGTATGCAGGAACTGGCTGACCGGCTCTACATTTCCCGAACCATGCTCTATCGCCATGTTGCCTCTCTCAATGAAAAGACCTCCACGAAATCCCGGATCAGTCTGATTCAGTTTTACTATGGCTGGGAGCCGGAAAATTGATCCGGTTCCGAAACCATCTTCAATAATTAAATTTTAATTTAATTATTCTCATATTATTATACTCCAGGAAACAAAACACCATTTGGAACGTTTGTAAACTTATATTGTCCCTCCAGTTATGGTATATTATGGATAATTCATGTTGAAGTGTAATCGCATGAGATATTGTAACAGGAACAAATAAGATGCAGGAGGATATATGACATGAAAACAAAAAAATGGTACAAGAATATAATAGCAGCAGTTATTTCGTTTGCTATGGTAATCGGAATATTCAACAGTATGCAAATGGAAGTTAAAGCGGCTAATGATTATTCTTTTGACGCAATGGATTCGATTGCTATTGAGGCAGCAAAGGCAACCACGTATTATCCTGGAGATACTCTTACTTTTACCAACATTCCCGGTTCAGAGAAGATGATGTTTGAAGTTCGTTGGGATTACTATGAAAATTCAGTATATACAGGAAGTAGTTTGAATTATAAAGGCAGTACTATAAATACATTGTCTATTAGCTTTCCTTCCAACATTGAATATGGAACTTTCTATACTAGCGCACTTCCAATTTCATCATCCACAACAATCACAACAGTTATTACTATGGCTGTTAAGGTTTATTATTCCGCTTCTCCCTTGGAGTCCACAACGACTCCTTCCCACGAATGTAACTTCCAGTGGGTAACAACAGTAGAACCGCAGCCCGATGTAGATGGTCTGGAAGAATATAAGTGTGTAATCTGCGGTATGGTTAAGGAATCCCAACCTATTCCCGCAGGTATGGCTACGGTCAAAAACCTGTATGGCTTTATTAAGGATGCTCCGGAGAACGGAACTGTTACAACTGATTTCGGTAAGCTCCACACCATCAGAGATTACCTGTTGAAGAAGATGGCAGAACGCAACGATGCTACTGTCACCATTCAGTTTGAGTACAAGAATCAGAAATTGCAGATTACCTTCCCCGCCGGAACCGATTACACTCCGGTTATGACAGATACCGACACCATGTACGGCTTCTATGGAGTTGCAGCCAAGCTGGGATTAACGGTTACGGAACGGCAATAATAATTCAAGATGTATGTTCAATCTATAAAGGGGATTTGAATACAGGATAAGGCACACAGGAATTGACCTGTGTGCCTTATTTCTAATATATTTTTAACGGCTTAAGCATGTAATTTTATATTTTTCGAGTGTTTTGTTTTGTATTTTTCGAGTATTTTGTTTTGTATTTTTCGAGTATTTTGTTTTGTATTTTTCGCGTATTTTGTTTTATATTTTTCGAATTCGGATCCATTTTAAATGAAATGCAACAACAGCATATATGCCGCTGTTCCAAGAAAAATGCTTAAAAAGGTACTTCGTTTAAAATGATAGCTGACAGCAACAACCAGTACTGCAAGCAGCTTTTGTATGCCGGTTCCGGCAAAATCAGAAGGAGCATCCTTCAGACAATAAATAATCAGAACCGCCATAATTGCGGAAGGAAGCATTTCCCCCAGCTTTTGCAGCCAGTCCGGCATTTTCCTTTCTCCGGAAAAAATCAGAAACGGCAGGGCTCGAAGTCCGAACGTAATCGCCGCAGATAACACAATGGCGGCTGCAAGCATTGGTGTACTCATTCTGATGCCTCCTTTCTTCCTGCAAAGAACAGAATCCCGGAAACAAGAAGTAACGCCGGAAGGATAAAGCTGCTCTGTCCGAAGATCATCAGACACACAATTCCACAGGTAAGACCTGCCAGTGCCGGTATATGGCTGGATGCCTTTTTCCACTGATCCATAAAAATAATCACAAACAATGCTGTCATGCAGAAGTCAATTCCTTCCAATTCAAAGGGAATCAGCTGTCCCAGCACCGCACCGGCCACCGTTGCTGCCATCCAGTAGCAGTGGCTTAGAAGTGCAACTCCGAACATGGTATCTTCCTTTTCCTTCCGGGGAAGCTCCAATGTACAGTTCACAGCATAGGTTTCATCCGTCAGGCTGTGAATCATATACAACTTCCGCTTTCCCATCCGCTTGAAATCATTTAAAAATGTCAGACTGTAAAAGCTCTGCCGGCTGTTCATTAAAAGGGCAGTGATTGCAATCGTAAGCAGAGATGCACCCGTACTCAGAAAGGTGATCAGCACAAACTGAAATGCCCCGGTATATACGGTCATGCTCAATAACAGGGCCACATACCACGGAAATCCGGTCTCCTCCATCATAATTCCATAGGCTGCACCCAGAAAAAAGTAGCTGCACATAATTGGCAGTGATTTCACAAATGCCAGTTTCCATGTTTCTTTTGAAATCTTCACTTTATATTCTCCTCATCCCCGGCAAATAAATTGAATAATTACTTCTCCGCGCGGATCAGATTCTTATAGAATTGCACCGCACCGGGCAGGCAGTTATATTCAATGCACTCGTTCAGGCCATGCATGCCCTTCATCTGCTCCGGTCCGAAAACCACAGGTGCAAAGCGGATGCAGTTGTCACATACCGGACTATAGAACTGTGCATCGGTAGCCCCGGTCATTACATAAGGGCTGGATGGCAGTCCCGGAAAGGTCTGTGCAATCACCTGTTCCATCATTCGATACCCATCACCATGGATATCTACAGGCTTTGTATAGTCATTGGAATGGATAATTTCCGTCTCTAAACCGTATTTGGAAGCCAGATTCCTGATAATTTCAAGACTTTCCTTTTCTCCCTGATGGGGAATAAAGCGCATATTGGCTCCAAGGGTTGCTTCCTGCGGAATCACATTATATGCATCGGAACCGGACTGCATGGTAAATGCAATTGTCGTCTGCAGCATAGCTCCTGCCTGTGCACTGATCTTCGGAAGTACCGCTTTTAAGAGCGGCTTAAACAGCCATATATTTCCAAGCACCAGCTTTAACCCGAAAGAGGCATATGGTGCCAGAGAAGTAAACATGGCAGAAACCTCCGGAAGCATCTTCTTACGGAACGGTGAATGCTTCTCTACTTCGGTTACAAAAGCGGAGAGGCGTGCAATCGGTGTTCCCTTGGACGGTGCACTGGCGTGTCCTCCATTACTTTTTGCAGTAAACTTCACGTCGGCTTTGCCCTTCTCAAAGACACCCACCATTGCAAAGTTTCCATGAATTCCTCCAACGGGTTCCGTAATGATGGCTCCACCCTCGTCACACAGAAGGAACAGCCGGATTCCTCTTCGCTGCAGTTCCTTTACAAGCTTCGGTGCTCCGTCTCCTGCCCATTCTTCAGTACAGGAGGATGCCAGATACACATCCGTCGGCGGCACAAAGCCTTCCGCAAGCAGTTCTTCCACTGCCTCCAGAAAAGCCATTACCGTACACTTCGTATCTGCCGTACCTCGTCCCCATACCTTACCATCTGCAATATCTCCGGAAAAAGGAGCATGAATCCACTCTCCCTCTGCCGGAACGACATCCTGATGACTCATCAGAAGGATCGGCTTTTCGGACGATTTTCCCTTCCAGTAATATAACAGGTTTCCATCTATTTCGGTTTTCTGAAGCTCTTTATGTACCAAGGGGAAGAGCTCCTCTAAAACCCTATGAAATCCAAGATACTTCTCCACTTCTGCTATTCCGGCATGAGAGGTCGTGTCACACTGTACCATCCTGGAAAGCTTTTCGGCAAGCCGGAGTGCCTCTTTTTCATCTGCTTCCGGCTGATAATCGGAAGCTTTGTCCGGCATCAGAAGTGTCCGGATTACTGCAATCAGTAACAATAAAATGATGATCAGAAGTATTCCAAGTAAAACCAATCCTAGATATTTCATAATTCTCTTTCCTTCTTTCTTCGTAACCGTTTCTTTTTATTGCAGTTACCTTTCCTGCTCTATCAATAAATGAGTGTAACTATTCAAAATTCTCAACCTGAATCTGGTCAGAATAATATCCTTACTCTGCCTGGTCTTTCTTTCCCTTCTTAAAGAAAATCCACGCTGCCAGAATAGCAACTGCGCCGGACGGAATAATCATAAAGCTGGTCGATCCGATCAGTCCCGGTACAAGGATAAACAGCGCACTCATCAACACAAGCGGGAATACGGCTATATGCATATTCTTACGGTAATATTTATAGGCCATCGCTCCAAATAACGCCGGAACCACGTTTTCAAACGCCGGCTGCAATACTTCACTCTGTAAAACCGGCTGCAACGGAACCATTAACAGGACGCCGGCTGCCAGAACCAGAATCGTGACAAGGGATGAGGTTGCAATGGAAATCGTAGAAATGATTTCATTTTCCGGTGTTCCGGTCTTCGCACCCACCATGTCACGTGCATTGACTGCACACGGAATCTTCATATTAATTAAGTTTCCTGTAATAAATGCAAGGTATCCGCCACCGGAACCCAGCATCGGTGTATAAATCAAAAACTCTGCCACACTGCTTACAAGCCATACCAGCCCTACCGATAAAAAAGCTCTTGCCACCGCTCCAAGATCCGGATAAGCTCCTAAAATTTTTCCCATCAGAAACGGTGCCCCTACCAGCATAACCAGTGTCACGGCACTTACTACTCTTCCAATTACATGTGTGCGTTTCCGGTATTCTTCCCACGTACTTGTTTTATTTTCTTCCATAATTTTCGTGTCCCTTCCTTAATTACTACTTACTTCTATGTATCTGCTGTTATTGATATATCTATCGTAACTGTTCAGTACCTTCACAGTTACGATGCAAAATCCATTTAAAATCAGCTTCGCTGATGGGATTTTGCACTATTGAATCATATTCGTACGGTCTCAGCAGCATGTGCTTCGACCTGTACTGAATAGTTACAAAACTACTTCACCCGGATGCTCACTACACTGCAGGGAGGTACGTTAAGTATAACACCGTTCGGTGTCAGCTTCACATCTTCATAGGCTTCTTCCTTCACCACATCACCATGCTCAAAGGTGTTGTAGTCCCTCATATTACCCTTTACAATAAAAGCTTCGGCACTCTTCGGTGCAAACTCAAAGAAGCTCACTTCCATTTCTTCCGCCTGATCCAAAGAAGCATTGGCAAGTGTAATAGTATAAACGCCATCCTTATCTACTGATACGGATTCACTGATGGCAGGAACCTGATACTTCTCTTCGAGACCTACAAGTCCGTTCTCACTTACGCTGCTTTCCAAAAGCTCTGCATCCTGATGATATTTGAACATCCTGAAGATATAGTAGGTTGGTGTCAGAAGCATCTTTGCTCCTTCTGTGAGGATCACAGACTGTAATACGTTCACAAGCTGTGCAATACATGCCATCTTCACACGGTCACAGTGCTTGTTAAAGATATTTAAGTTAATGGCAGCTACCAGTGCATCACGCATGGTATTCTGCTGATAGAGGAATCCGGGATTGGTTCCGGGCTCTACATCATACCAGCATCCCCACTCATCGACCATCATACCGATTTCCTTCTTAGGATCATACTCATCCATGATGGTTGCATGCTTTTCAATAAGCTCTTTCATATACCAGGTCTTGGACAGGGTTTTGTAATAGCTCTTTTCATCAAAATCGGTAGCGCTTCCCTTATGGCTCCAGCCATCCTCCGGAACGGTATAGTAATGTAAGGAAAGCCCCTCCATAAACCCATGTGCATGCTCCGGAGCAGGTGCCTTATAACAGGTCGCAAGCACATCCTTTGTCCATCCAAAATCTCCTGCATTCGCTCCACAGCAGATCTTCTGGATCGGAGCACTGTTATTGTAGTTACGTACATAGGTCTGGTATCTGCGGTAAAGATTGCCGTAATATTCCGGTGTCATGTTGCCGCCGCAGCCCCAGTTTTCATTACCCACACCAAAGTAGTCCACCTTCCACGGCTTCTCATGCCCGTTCTGTTTACGCAGCTCTGCCATCGGTGAAACTCCGTCAAAGGTCATATACTCCACCCATTCAGACATTTCCTGTACGCTTCCGCTTCCTACATTTCCGTTGATATAGGTCTTACATCCGATCTGTTCACACAATTCGAAGAACTCATGGGTACCAAAGCTGTTATCTTCTGTTACACCTCCCCAGTGGGTATTTACCATCTTCTTACGGGTTTCCTTCGGGCCAATGCCATCCCTCCAGTGATATTCATCTGCAAAGCAGCCGCCCGGCCAGCGCAGTACCGGAATCTTCATGTCCTTTAAGGCATCCACAACATCCTTTCTCATCCCATGGACATTCGGAATTTCCGAATTCTCTCCAACATACAGGCCCTCATAAATGCAGCGTCCCAGATGCTCTGAAAAGTGACCGTAAATTTCGGGATTGATGTGTCCCTTCTGCTTCTTTTCGTTGATAAATAATTTTGCCATACTTCTTTCCTTTCTTAATGTTTTTTGATTTCTAAATTAAAAACTGCATTCGCCAAAAGACTGTCAAAGCAGCTTAAGTCCTATTTTAAAAAGTCATACTGGGACATATACAGCTTATAGTATTCTCCCTTCTGACTGATCAGTTCCTCATGTGAACCCATTTCAGCGATACCACCCGCATCGATATACATAATGAAATCCGCATTCTTAATGGTGGACAGACGATGTGCAATAATAAAGGAGGTTCTTCCCTTCAGCAGCTCGTTTAAGCCCTTTTGCAGAAGAATTTCCGTCTCGGTATCAATGCTTGAGGTTGCCTCATCCAGAATCAGGATCTTCGGGTCTGCAAGTAATGCCCTCGCGAAGGAAATCAGCTGGCGCTGTCCCTGGGACAGACGGCTTCCGCGTTCATTGATCTGTGTATAATAGCCATTCTCCATTTCCATGATAAAGTCATGTGCACAGACCGTCCTGGCAGCCTGGATCACCTGCTCATCCGAAACCTCTTTATTTCCGTAGCGGATATTATCCATTACCGTTCCGGAGAAAATAAAGCTGTCCTGCATCATGACTCCCATCTGCTTACGGAGGGAACGGATGGTAACCTTGGAAATATCGATTCCATCAATTAAAACCTCACCGGAATCCACATTGTAAAAACGGCTTAACAGGTTTACGATGGTTGTTTTACCGGCTCCTGTCGGTCCGACAATGGCAACTGTCTGACCTTTCTTTGCCTTAAAGCTTACTTTCTTAAGAATCTCAACGCCGTCCTCATAGCTGAAGGTGACATTCTTAAATTCAACATCTCCCTTGATAGGAGGCATTTCCGTAGCTCCCTCTGCATCCTTTACCAGAACCGGCTCATCAATTGTTTCAAAAATCCGTTCCAGATACGAAATCGCCGTCAGCAGCGAATTGTAAAAGGAAGCCAGTGTGTTAATCGGATTCCAGAAGCGGCTGATATAAGCGGTAAATGCAATCAGGACACCGACCGTAATTCCGGAATCCGGATTCAACATCCAGGAAATACCCAGCACATAAATAAATGCCGTTGTAATGGTACTGATAATATCTACAGAAGGGCCCATAATAAAATTAAACTTAACTGCCCGCATCCACGCTTCCCTATAGCCATCACTTAACCGGTTGAAGATACCGCTGTTTTCATCTTCACGGACAAAGGACTGGGTGACACGGATTCCGTTAATACTCTCTGCAATATAAGCATTCAGATTGGACTGCTTGTTGCTCTGGATCTGCCATGCCTTACGCTGCTTCTTCTTCAGGGCAATAATCACGACTGCCAGTAGCGGAAGACCGCACAGACAGACCAGAGTAAGCTTCACATTAATGCTCAGCATAAAGGCAATGATAAAAAACAGGTTGCACAGATCGGTAATCGTGTTAATAATACCGTTGCTGAGCAGGTCACTTAAGTTATTCACATAATTTACAACACGCACCTGAATCTTTCCATGAGGGCGCTCATCATAATAGGAAAAGGGCAGCTCCTGTAAATGCTCAAAAATATCATAACGGATGCTATGTACAATGTCCTGACCGATCTGCGTCATCAGCTTGATCTTAATCCGGAGGCTCACGCAGGTATAAAGGGCAATGAGCATCGTCATCACGGAATAAAATACAATACTTCTCATGTCCTTATTGGGAATGGATACATCCATCACCAGCATGAAAAACTTCGGAATCAGCATTCCGAGTGCAGAAGCGGACAGCATCAGAAACAATACCACCAGCATCTGCTTCTTATAAGGTCTGATATAGCCTGCCAGTCGTTTCAACTGGTTCACATCAAATTTATCTTCCAGGATTTCATCTACATCATATTTATTACGTGCCATACCCTTACGCCTCCTTTCCTTCGGACTGCGCTGACTGCTGTGCGTAGTCTCCGTACTGATGGTGGAAGGCCGTTGCATAGTAGCCGCCGGCACGGACAAGCTCTTCATGTGTGCCCTGTTCCACAATTCTTCCCTGATCCATAACCAGAATCAGATCCGCATCCTTAATGGAGGAGATCCGGTATGCAATAATAAAAATGGTACAATCCTTTTCAATCTTCTTAAGCTGGTTCTGGATATAGCTTTCGGTTTCCATATCCACAGCGGAAGTCGTATCGTCCAGAATCAGAATGGACGGATCCTTAAGCAGCGCTCTTGCAAGTGAGATTCTCTGCTTCTGTCCTCCGGAAAGCCCCACGCCGCGCTCACCGACAATCGTGTCATATCCTTCCGGCATCTTCTGGATAAAGAGGTTGGCATCCGCCATCTTCGCCGCCTTCTTCACATCCTCAAAGCTGCAGTTCGGACGACCATAAGCAATATTTCCTTCAATCGTATCGGAAAACAGGAATACATCCTGCATTGCCATTCCGATGTTATCACGCAAGTCATACAGATCAAGGTTCTTAACGTTCACTCCGTCTACTAAAACCTCACCCTTTGAGGTATCATAAAACCGGCACAGCAGATTCATAATTGTGGATTTGCCGGATCCGGTCGAGCCGATAATTCCGACCGTCTGCCCGCTCTTTACCTTAAAGGAGATATCATGGATAATATCCGCATCCTCTGCCTGATAAGAAACATTCTTAAATTCCACATCTCCATGGAAATGCTTCCGCACAATGGGCTGTTGCGGCTCCTGAATCTCCGGCTCCTGACTGTAGGTCGTATAAATCTTCTCTGCGGAGGTCGTAAAACGGTGAATATCATTAATCCACCAGCCTGCCATACGAAGCGGAACCGTAAGCATCCACAGATACCCGTTTACCGTAACCAGATTACCCATGGTAATTTCACCCTGAATCACCATATATCCGCCATACAGCATCAGAACGACCGTCAATATATTGGAAAGAAATTCAAAAATCGGCACATACTTTTTCCAGATGGCTGCGGCATTTAATTCCGCGTCACGGTATGCATCGTTTTCTTTATTGAACTTCTCTATTTCAAAATCCTCACGGGCAAACGCTTTCACTACACGGTTACCGCTGATATTTTCCTGCACAAAGGTATTCAGTGAGGAAAACTGCTGACGAATCTTCATAAAGGCCGGACGGACGCTTTTCGACTGTCCATAGGTTGTCAACGCCGTAAAGGGCAGCACTACCAGCATTGCAAGCGCCAGCTTCACATTTACCGTGAAGATCATAATCAGTGCGAAGGACAATAACAAAATATTTTCGTAAACCGAATAAATAATATAGGCAATAAAATGCCGGATAGCATCCATATCACCGGTCTGTCTGGACATCAGATCACCGGTCCGGTTCTTATTATAAAAGGAGAAATCCTCCTGCAGGAGCTTGCGGTATACGGCATCACGCATACTGTAAAGCACACCCTGGGAACAGATCTCAAACATGACCTGCGAAGCATAACGCAGGATTCCCTTAAGTGCCACAACCCCAAGCAGACAGCCGATCAGAACCGGAAGAAGCTTATAATTTCCTCCCGTAATGACATCATCTACGATCCGGCCTGATATGTACGGATTCACAATGGTTAACAATGCAATTCCCGTTACCATCAAAAGACCTGCCGCCATTTTATAGCGGTATTTTTCCAAAAAAGAATATACCCATTTTACCGGTGTCATATTGTACCCCCAAATTTAAAATATCAGTAATTCTTCAGAACCCTTTTGCAAAACCGCTTCTTTCGAAGCTTTTCCTTTGCTCATGCGGTTGCTTCGCCATATAAATCACGGCATATGTCCGCTTGAATGCAAGCATTCATCGCCCATATTACCATAATTTGCATGCTCTGAATAGTTTCAATATATTCTCTTTTCCTGTCAATTCCTAGAAAATAGTCGTTTACAAATAGAATAAATCTATTTTCGGCCTTTGCTCCGCTCTATACATATGATGTTTCGCCATCCCAATTTCGCGTTTTCCAGAAACGCTGCTGTCCACTACCTTTTATATATCATTATATATCAGATTTTTACCGGAATAAAAATATCGAAAGCTGTCATTCTATATACATATCATGCTTTTCCAAATGGCATAAATTCTTTGATTGCTTTGTTATAAATGTTTGCTTTCCATACCTTTTGTGTTATGATAATTACGATCTTATACATAAGATTTGAATTCCCAACTATTTTTGAAAGGCAGGTTTACCAGCTATGATGACCAGGAACGAAAACTTAAAAGCTTATTCCATAAAGGAAATTCCACATTATCATATTTACGGAAGAACCGATGAGACACAGAATCTCCTTCCTCTTTTCTGGAACGGGAGCGGCATTGAGGTAAATGTCACAGGCTCAGAGCTCTGGATCGACCTCGATGTAGACTGCAGCTTCCATGAACCATGGATTGCAACCGAATTAAACGGAGCATTTATGAGCCGTCAGATGCTTTTACCCGGCAGCTATTCCATCTGTCTGTTCCGCAGCATGACCTTCGGTGTTCCGAAAACCATGAAATTCTTCCGTGAGCTGCAGGCGATGAGTGAAGACGATGACTGTCATGTATTTGTCCGCGGCTTCCGGTGTGACGGTGAATTCCTTCCTGTGAAGGAGCACAAATACAAAATTGAATTCATCGGTGACAGCATCACCTCCGGCGAAGGTACCTACGGTGCTCTTCCCGATACCGACTGGCTTGCGATGTATATGAGCAGCAGTGAGAATTATGCAACCTATACGGCCAAAGTGCTCGATGCCGATTACCGTCTGATTTCCCAGGGCGGCTGGGGTGTTTACTGCGGATGGGATAATGATGTACGCCACAATATCCCCTCCTGCTACGAGAAGATCTGCGGTCTTGGCTTCGGGGAGGTTAACGAATCGGTTGGTGCACAGAAGGACTATGATTTTGCTTCATGGAAACCGGATGCCATCGTGGTCAATCTCGGAACCAACGATGCAAGTGCATTTAATCAGCCTCCCTTCACTATTCCAGAAACCGGCGAAACCTTCAAGCAGCACAAGAACCCGGACGGAAGCTTCGTGGAAGAAGACCGGGAACGCTTTGAAAATGCCGTATACAATTTCCTTAAAATGCTTCGTAAGGACAACCCCGGAGCACACATTGTATGGACCTACGGTATGCTCGGCTATGATCTGAATCTTCTGATTACGGATGCCATGAATCGTTATCAGAAGGATACCGGAGACCACAACACCGCATTTATTAATCTGCCCAATACCACATCGGAAACCGTTGGCGCACATACCCATCCAGGTGTCAAATCCCATGAACGGGCAGCAAGGGTTCTGATTGAATATTTACAGACGGTTCTTCACTAAGACATAACTATTCAGAACGCACGGAGAGGTAATGATTATGCAGTTTCACAAAAGCGGATATTATCACCAGCACGATAAGGATTTCAGAATTGAGCGTCCGGATGGCTCCGGAGACTATCTGCTCCTGCTCGTCCGCACGGCGGGCTGGTTCCGTATCCATGGAACGGATTATCATACCTCTCCAAATACGATTCTTTTATACAAAAAAGGCACTCCACAGCTCTATCGTGCCTGCGAAGCACTCTATTCTGACGACTGGCTGCATTTCCATATGGATGAGTCTGATCTTTCATTTGTTTCAAAGCTGGAAATCCCTTTCGATACACCGGTGCAGGTTCATGATATCCACGACCTGTCCCTGTTAATCAAAGACATTACCTATGAACACTATTCTGACAACATCCATAAGGAAGAAACCCTTCTTCTCTATTTGCAGATTCTGCTGCTTAAGATCAGTGAAAAGCTGCATAAGGATACGCATCATCCGGACAACATTTACTATGACAAGCTGTCCAATCTGCGCTCCCAGATTTATAACATGCCCTATAAAGACTGGGACATGGAGAGCATCAGTGCCTCCATGTCCCTAAGTAAGTACTATTTTCAGCATTTATACAAGAATACCTTCGGAGTGACCGCCATGCAGGATATTATCCAGAGCCGTACGGATCACGCCAGATATCTTCTTTCCACAACCCGGATTTCCATTCATGAGGTCGGCCAGATGTGCGGATATAACAGCGATACCCATTTTATCCGGCAGTTCAAGGGGCAGACAGGTGTTACTCCATCGGAGTACCGGTCTACGCTACAGTAAACTGACTATTGTATAATTCTGCATAGAAGCCCTTCCTCGCAAGAAGCTCTTCATGATTTCCCTGTTCAATAATATGACCATCCTTCATTACCAGAATCACATCGGCATTCTGAATAGTAGACAGACGATGAGCCACAATAAAGCTGGTGCGTCCCTCCATCATGGTTGCAAATGCTTTCTGGATCCGGATCTCGGTTCTGGTATCAATCGAAGAGGTTGCCTCATCCAATATCAGCATCGGAGGCAGACACAGCATCACCCTTGTGATACAAAGAAGCTGCTTCTGTCCCTGGGAGAGACTTCCGCCATCTTCACTGATGACGGTATCATATCCCTCCGGAAGTCTCCGGATAAAGCTGTGTGCATGGGAAGCCTTTGCTGCCGCAATCACCTCTTCATCGGTTGCATCCGGCTTTCCAACAATAATGTTGTCACGGATCGTTCCCTGCTTTAACCAGGTCTCCTGAAGCACCATACCGTAAGAGGTACGCAGGGACTTTCTGGTAATATCGCGGATATCGGTGCCCTCTACGGAAATCGAACCGCCATCCACGTCATAGAAACGCATGAGCAGATTGATAATGGTAGTCTTTCCACATCCGGTAGGTCCGACAATCGCAATTCTCTGACCCGGTTTAACGTCAAGGTTCAGATCCTCGATCAGCTTACGATCCCTGCTATAAGAAAAAGATACCTTATTCAGGGAAACAGCGCCATCTACATCAGTCAGGACTCTCGCATCCTCTGCATCCGGAATCTGCGGCTCCTCTTCAATCAGCTCAAAAATTCTCGCTGCACAGGCAAGTGCATTCTGGAGCTCCGTAATAACTCCCGAAATTTCATTAAACGGCTTCGTATACTGGTTCGCATAAGACAGGAAACAGGTTAACTGCCCAACGGTAAGACCGCCACGGATAACGGCCAGCGAACCGGTAAGACCTACTCCCATATATACCAGGCTGTTTACGAAACGGGTACAGGGATTGGTAAGGGAGGAAAAGAAAATTGCACGCAGAGAGCACTTTTCCAGTCTTCCGTTAATTTCATCAAAATCCTCCATAACCGCAGCTTCCCTGCCAAAGGCCTTCACTTCTTTATGATTGGTAATCATTTCATTAATCAGAGTTGTCTGCTCGCCTCTCGTCGTAGACTGCAGCTGGAACATCTTAAAGGTCTTCTTTGCAATAAAGGAAGCAACAAACAGGGATACCGGCGTAATCAATACAACAACTGCGGTAATTCCCACATTTTCAGAGAGCATAAAAAGCAGGGTTCCGAGAATCGTAATTACACCTGTAAATAACTGTGTGAATCCAAGAAGCAGACCATCCGCAAATGTATCCACATCTGCTACCACACGGCTCATAATATCACCATGGGAATGTCCGTCCAGATACTTAAGAGGCACCTTCTGGATCTTATCAAAGGCTTTCTCACGGATATCTTCAATAATACTGTATACAATATGGTTATTACACAGGCTCATAATCCACTGGGCTGCTGCCGTAAGAAGAATTACAACACCCATTTTCACAAGGAGCTGCCTGAGTATATACCACCAATCAAAATTACTGTCAACCGTCTCCCGGAATGACGGAAGAAAATGTAACAGAACATCCACCGCATCTCCGGTAAGAATCGGAAGATATAACGTAAATACAACGGAAACGGCTGCCATTATAATTGCTGCAATGAGCCAGAATCGATAGGACTTCATATATTTTAATACTTTAACCAGCGTTTCCTTCTGCTGTCCCTTGTCTATCTTCGCTGTCTTTGCCATGCCTACGCCTCCCTTCCGTCCTGCTGCTCTGTTTTCTTTTCTACCTGTGTATCATAAATTTCCCGATAGGTTTCGCAGTTCTTTAATAATTCCTCATGAGTTCCAAGACCAACCACATCACCATCGTCCAGTACAAGGATCTGATCGGCATGCATCAGGGAAGAAGCTCTCTGTGATACAATAAACACAGTCATATCTCCGGGCAATGCCTTGATCGCCTGCCGGAGCTTTAAGTCAGTTGCATAATCAAGTGCAGAGGAGCTGTCGTCCAGAATGAGGATTTCCGGCTTTCGTACCAAAGCTCTTGCAATGGACAGACGCTGCCTCTGTCCACCGGAAAGGTTCCGTCCCTCCTGTTCAATCATGGTGTCAAGACCATCCTCCTTCTGTTCCACGAATTCCTTCGCCTGTGCGGTTTCCAGAGCCTTCCAGATTTCTTCATCGTCTGCTCCTTCGTTCCCCCAGAACAGGTTCTCTCGGATCGTACCACGGAACAGCACCGCTTTCTGTAACACCATGCCGATCTTCGACCGGAGCTTTTCAGGCTCCAAATCCCGGACATCAATGCCATCCACAAGAACACGTCCACGTGTCACATCATAAAATCTCGGAATCAGGTTCACCAGTGTAGATTTACCGGAGCCGGTGCCTCCGATCACACCAATGGTCTCACCCTTTTTCACCTTCAGATTCACATCAGAAATGGCTTCGTCGCCGCCCTCATTGTAGGCCATGCCGACCTGATCAAAGACCACCTTGTACGGGCAATCCTCCCTGGGTAGCTCTTCAGGCGGCAGGCTGATGCCTGATTTACCGCTGCCCTTCTTTGACTCTGTAAGCTTCATATCATCCTGCATCGGACTTCTCCCGGTCTCTCCGCTCTCTTCAGGAAAGCCTGCCGGAATTTCCATAACAGCTTCAATACGATTACCACACGCAATCGCCTTGGTTACGGTAATAATCAGGTTCGCAAGCTTAATCAGTTCTACCAGAATCTGGGACATATAGTTGATGAGTGCCACAACCTGTCCCTGAGAGAGAATGCCTCCTTCAATCTGCAGCGCACCTACATAAATGAGTGCCATCAGACCGCCATTGATAATGATATAGGTAACCGGATTCATCAGTGCCGACACTCTTCCGGCAACGACCTGCACATTACGTAATACCCGGTTTTCCCTCTGGAATTCTTCAATTTCTTCCGGCTCCTTTGCAAAAGCCCGGATGACTCTCGAACCGGTTAAGTTTTCACGGGTGGTACGCATGACCTGATCAAGATTGGCCTGCACCCGGCCAAACATTGGAATGCTGATTAACAGAATGGCAAATACGACTATGAGCAATAACGGGATCACCACTACAAAAATCAACGCTGCCTTTACATCTACGGTAAATGCCATAATCATGGCGCCAAATACAATGAAGGGAGATCTTAAAAACAGACGAAGAACCAGATTCACACCATTCTGTACCTGATTGACGTCACTTGTCATACGGGTAATCAGCGTTGCCGTCCCCTGACTGTCCATCTGTCCGAAGGTCAGCTTCTGAATATGCTCAAACAGGGCATGGCGCACTTTCGTGGCAAACCCGACAGCAGCCTTTGCCGCAAAGAACTGTGCCGTTACCGAGCTGGTAAGACCTATAATCCCAAGAGCCACCAGAACCAGTGCCATCTTCACAATGTAGCCCTTATCCTGAGCAGGGATACCAACGTCAATCATCGATGCCACAACCAACGGAACAATAAGCTCAAAAGAAGCCTCCAGCAATTTAAACAGAGGCCCCAGAATACTTTCTTTTTTATAATCCTTTAAATATATGAGTAATTTTCGCATTTTACTTCCACCCGTTTTTACATCCACCTGAAATCACGCAACAGTTCAGCCTTATCTCAAGAAGTTCTCAATAATGACAGCTTCCGCTTCTTCCTCATTCAATCCAAACGTATTGAGCTTGATCAGCTGTTCATTATTAATTCTTCCGATTGCTGCTTCATGGATGATTGCCGCATCCACATGCTTTGCATCAATCTCCGGAATAGAACACACCTGTGCCTGATCCATAATAATGGAATCACACTGGATATGTGCGTGACATTTGTTCTTTCCAACAGCCTTCGGATGGAAAACCTGGGAAGAATTTCCCTTTCCAACAGAACGGGAAATAATCTGTGCAGAAGATCCCGCTCCGTTCATACAGACTTCAATATCAGACTCCGCTTTCTGCTCCCCGTCTGTCATCAGACGTTCCAGAACAAACAACTTGGAATCTGCATCCATTGACACATTTGTGGTACGGACTGTGGAATCAACACCTTTGATCTGAACGGTATCCAGCGTAAATACGGAGTTCTCTCCAAGCTCAATATTGGTTACCGGATTCAGCACTCTGCTTCCGGTTCCATTCCCTTCTCCGTAGTGTTTTTCCTCATAATGTACATTGGCATTTTTACCCACATGGAAGGTATGAATACCATCGTGACGACTGTCATTACAGCCACTATTGTGGATTCCGCAGCCTGCAACAATGTCAACATCTGCACCGTCTGCCACATAAAAATCATTGTAAACCAGATCGGTCATTCCAGATACACTTACCACTACCGGGATGAAAACCTTCTCTCCCTTTGTCTCCCCGTCAATGAAAATATCGATTCCCGGCTTGTCCTCTTTTTTCTTTATTTTGATATGTTCGCTGTCACCGTGACAGATGGAAATACCATTCTGACGGAGATTAAAAGCACCTTTCTGTGCAAAGCCTTCGCTGATCTTATCAAGCACACCCTGGGTTGTTTCTTCTACTTTAACCATCAACATTTTCCTCCTTCATTCAGACATTTCTGACATTTTTCCTGCTGAAATAAGGTTGGGAAAACGTCTTCTTTCGTACCATATTTCTTTACTTCACCGTCTTCAATTACCATGATCTTATCTGCCATATTGATGATTTTTTCCTGATGGGAAATCAGGATCAGGCACTCCTTTTTCTCACGATGAATCTCCTCAAAGCGCTTGTTCAGCATGGAAAAGCTCCACAGGTCGATTCCTGCTTCAGGTTCATCGAAAATGCTTACTTTATGAGATTTCGCCAAAACTGTGGCAATCTCAATTCGCTTCATTTCACCGCCGGAAAGGGTAGCGTCGGCTTCTCTGTCAATATATTCCTGGGCACAGAGACCGACACTGCTGAGAAAACCGCAGCATTCGTTCTCGCTGAGGGTTCTTCCTGCTGCAAGATTCAGAAGGCGGCGGACGGTCATGCCTTTAAAACGCGGCGGCTGCTGGAAAGCGAATCCGATGCCAGCCTGGGCACGTTCATTGATGGAGAGGTCTGTAATGTCTTCTCCGTTTAAAATAATTCTGCCTGAAGTGGCTTCATTGATACCCATGAGCAGCCGCCGCCGTTTGGGCCTGTGATGACAAGCATTTCGCCATCGGCAACATTAAAACTGATGTCGGAGAGGATCTCTGCCTGACGGCCATCATCCCGGACATCAAAGGATAAATGTTCTATTTGTAACATTTTGTCACTTCCTTATATAGTATTGATAACAACATCAAATATAAATATAACATTTATGTTATTTTTTCACAAGTCTTTTAGCATAA
>OHVX01000214.1_pt1 | contig 18395 bp, 17 predicted proteins | sample 1579581 | NCBI WGS metagenome assembly OHVX01 (sample SAMEA3882536, study PRJEB24775) | human gut metagenome | biome: human-associated habitat; feature: intestine environment; material: feces | place: Netherlands | collected 2009/2010
CCGCTGAAAAAGCAGAGCGGCGGGACAGATAGAGTCTGTCCCGCCGCTCGTGTTTTAAGGGCATATTGGCTTGATGAACCGGAAGTTACAGCGCCGCCTTTTTCCATTTTCTGATCTTAGTTCTAAAAGTTCCGAAAGGAGCAACAGTATTAACGTGAATGAACCTGTAAACTTCCCATACAGCTGCTTTTGTAGCATCATCAGCCCATTTTCTCATATGCGGCTTAAATAATTCATCCGCACTGAGCGAATCAATCATTGCGCAGATAGACTTGACATTTTCGTTCAGTTCGGCTTTCAACTCTTGAAGAGACAAATGAGCGTAGATATCCGTGAACCACTGATACAGCTCGCCAAGTTGGTTCCATTTGAATTCGTCCGACGGTGTCTTTGCTTGAAGTCCCTTCCTTTCATCTTCCTCCCATTTAAGAACCAATGTTGTCCAACCCACCTGATAGGCAAGGTTTTCTGCCGGGGTCCGGTCAACCTCATCAACCCTCTTATCTTTTAAGGCTTCTGGTATGCTATCAAACTCCGAAATATACTTCTCAAATGTTTTATTGATTTCAGTTTTGAGTTCTTCTTTACTATTGTATACTCGCAAAAAAACACCTCCATAAATTCCGGTTTGTCTATTGAGTACCCATTCTGATTATAGCATAGCTTTATGAATTATTCTATTACTGCACTGTGCATCATGGCGTTTTAGGGGAGAGACATGGCGTTTTCGGGGGGATTTTCCCTTTCGCCGACTGTATAATAGCAGGTGGTTGGAAAAGGCTAACCGCACACGGTTAAGAGACTCAGCTGTTCTGTTATTTCGCTATGCGCGCCCGTTGGTTAGCCTACTCTAACTAAAGATTTATTACTCAGGAGGTCGTCAGAATGAAAAAATTCGCAATGCTCATGTTGGGCCTTGTGCTTGTGTTTGCTCTTGCAGCCTGTGCTGGAACGGATACCACGCCGCAGGGATCGGTCTCGGATACCGTCACGGTAACGGATATGAAGGGCGAGGTTGCCATCCCGGCAAATCCACAGCGCATCGTTGATGTAGCTGGCTTGACAGAGGAACTTCTTATTCTGGATATGAAGGTAATTGCCTCGGCTAATACCAGCATGTTCGATGGGGTGTCTGTCCCCAAACATCTGGCAACGCTTTTTGCCGAAAGAGGTATTGAGGTTGTCGGCAATTACTCCGGGTCTTCTTCTACCGGAGACCTGAACCTCGAAAAGATCGCGGAGTTAAAGCCTGATCTGATCATTATGAATATTCGCCACGAGAAGGTTTATGAACAACTCGCGGCTATTGCTCCCACGGTCATGATCGACGATGACATAAGCTATGTTAACTGGCGCGGAAGATTTAAGCAACTGGGGCAGTGGTTTGATAAAGAAGCAGCCGTAGAAAAATGGCTTGCCGACTACGACGCCAAAGCTGCGGAGCTTGCGGCAAGAATCAGGGATATGATTGGGGACGAAACCTTTGCTGTATTGGAGGCCAATTCCGTTCATTTTGGTTCCTATTACATCTATCGCAGCGGCGGGCCGGGTGAGCTTGTCTACGATGAGCTGAAACTCACGCCATCAGCCGGCGTACCGGAGAATGTCTGGGGTGAAGTGGTCGATGCGGAATACTTTTCCCTGATTGATGCAGATCACATCTTCTTTTTTAGCGACGACGGCAGAGCTGGAGACACGGGGGACCTTGCCGTGTGGAAGAATATGAAAGCTGTCAAAGCCGGCAACGTTTACTTTGGTATCAATGAGGATCAGTATAATATGGCTTTTACGGCGATGGGAAAGGAACTCTATTTGGAAAAACTCGCAAACGCGATTCTGAACCATGGGAACGTTGAGTAAGGAAACAGGCGCGGTTGCGGGAATATCGCAGAGACAAGGGAGATACAAACGCTCCGCGCCGGCTTTTCTGATTATTCTTGCCGCATTGGTGCTGCTGCTTGGGTTCTCAATGGTTCTCTCCGTCTGCACCGGCATTGCTGGCGGTAGCTTCAAGGTCTTTGCGGAAACGGTTATATACCCCGCCAAGGCTTCTGATGTTGGAATGATTATGTTGGAAATGCGTATGCCCAGGGCGCTGGCTGCCGGGCTGACAGGAATGGCCTTCGCTCTCTCCGGCGCTGTGATGCAGGGAATTACCAGAAACCCCCTGTCGGACGCCGGCCTTCTGGGGATCAATGCGGGAGCCGGCTTCTTTGTTGCACTGTCCGCAATTCTGTTTCCCGCCGCATCAGACATCGTGAAAACATGCGCCGCCTTTGCTGGAGCCGCTCTTGCGGTATTCATGGTCTATGGTTTCGGCGCCGGCAAACATAGATTCGAATCTTTCCGGTTCATTCTGGCAGGCGCTGCTGTATCAGCCCTGCTTACCGCGTTGAGTCAGGCGGTTTCTCTGGCGTTTGGAATCGCGAAATCCCTTTCTTTCTGGAGCGCGGGCAGTTTGTCCGGTGTGACATGGCAAAGCTTGAAAATGCTATCCCCGGTGATCCTCTCAGCCGGTGCGCTTGGGTTGCTTTTATCGAGCCGGCTATCAGCTCTGGCACTGGGAGAAGATAGTGCCGCCAGCTTGGGTGTAAATGTCCGCACAGTCAGGCTTTTCGGTATGCTTGTTGTGTTGCTGCTTGCGGGAGCCAGTGTATCGCTCGTGGGAGGCATCGCATTTATCGGCCTTATCGTGCCGCATATATCCCGACTTCTTGTGGGCGGCGATTACCGCAGGCTGGTTCCCGTGTCTGCGCTCATGGGCGGCGTTGTGCTGGTGCTGTCGGATATTGCGGCGCGCATGATAAACGCCCCTTTTGATACGCCTGTCGGCGCACTGGTATCCATCCTCGGCGTGCCCGTCTTTTTTGCGCTTACGTTCAGGAAGGAGGGCATGGTCTTATGAAAAAGAAAACCAGACAGCTCCTTATCCTCAACGGTCTTCTTTTCCTGATTGTGGCTGCGGCTATCTTATCCGTTAACAGTGGTTACGCAAGAATTCCCTTCTCGACTGCGGTTCACAGCATATTCCAACCGCATATGGAGGGAACCTCCGTAGTCGTAGCGCAGTTTCGCGTTCCGAGAATCGTCCTCGCCGTTCTATGTGGGATGGGTCTGGCACTTGCCGGATGCGTTATGCAGACTGTCACGGGGAATCCGCTGGCCGATCCGGGGATATTGGGCATAAACGCAGGGGCGGGATTTGCCGTTATGCTGTTCCTGACATTTTTCCCTGCACTGCATATACGTACCATGGCATACCAGCCGATATTTGCCATAGCGGGCGGGCTTTGCACAACGGGACTGCTGTATCTTTTTGCAAAGAGGAACGGAAAACTCCTCCCAATATATTTTCTGTTGGGCGGCATCGGTCTTGCGTCCCTATTTTCTTCTTTTATGCTGATCATGGCCGCGAACATGGACAACAGCAGCTATCAGCTCGTGGCAAGATGGCTTGCAGGAAATATTTGGGGAACGAGCTGGCATCAGGTTCTTGCCCTGCTGCCCTATATGCTCATACTGGTTCCTTTTCTTCTTACAAAGTCGAACATACTGGATATTCTGCTCTTAGGAGAGAATACGGCCATTTCTCTGGGGATAGCCGTAGAGAGGGAGATAAGACTGCTCCTGATTGCATCGGTGGCTCTTACCTCTGCCTGCGTTGCCGTCAGTGGAGGGATCGGTTTTGTGGGACTGGTAGCGCCGCATATGGCACGAAGGCTGATCGGAGGCAGACACCACGCCCTTATGCCTACCTCCATGCTGCTGGGGGCGCTGCTGTTGCTTTTGGCAGACACGCTGGGACGGTCTGCCTTTCAGCCGAGGGAGATCCCGGTTGGTATCGTGATCTCCGTGCTTTCGGCTCCGTATTTTCTGTTCCTGCTCCGCAGGTATTTTTAAGGGAGGATGTCTATGCTTTCACATATGCAGGCAAAGGGTTTGTCTGCCGGATATAACGGGGAGGCCGTCTTCAGGGGGCTTGACTTAAAAATCACGGAAGGCAGCATAACCACCTTGATAGGCTCCAACGGCTCTGGAAAATCCACCATACTGAAGACACTGTGCCGGATCATTTCCTCGGATTCCGGCGCAGTATACCTTGATGGCGAAGCGATCCACAGAATGCCGACAAAGCGTGTTGCCCAGAGACTTGCGCTGCTGCCGCAGGGAGCACAAGCCCCTGCCGGCATCACAGTCGGCGACCTTGTGGAATACGGGCGTTTTCCTTACAGGTCGGCGCTAAGCGGTCTCGGCGAAAAGGATCGGGAGATCATCCAGTGGGCTCTTGCCAGTACAGGCATGAGTTCTCTTGAACATAGAGAAATGGAGAGGCTTTCGGGAGGTCAACAACAGCGGGCATGGATCGCCATGGCGTTGGCGCAGAAAACAGGATTGCTGTTTCTGGATGAACCCACGACCTATTTGGACATCTCGCACCAACTGGATATATTGTACCTTCTGCGCCGCCTCAACCGGGAAAATGGTGTTACCATCGTAATGGTTCTTCATGATTTAAATCATGCCATCATGTTTTCCGACTATTTGGTGGCGATCAAAGACGGGATACTACACAGCGCCGGTACGCCGCAAGAGGTTATTACCCAGCAGGCGTTGCGGGAAATCTTTGATATAGAAGCGGAGGTCATTACACATCCGGTATTAAATGTTCCGGTATGCCTTCCCTTCAGGATAACGGAACAAAACAAAAAAACAGGAGGTTCGAACACATGAAAAAAGGGCTGCAATCAGTGGTGTTCTCAGTGTTGGTGGGTGCGCTGCTGCTGTGCGCCGGATGCGGCAAATCGGGAGACATCTACACGGCGGGCGTTTATACGGCTTCCGCTGAAGGTTATTCTGGTTCGGTTACCGTAGCGGTAGAGTTTGACGGGAGCAGCATATTGTCTGTACATGTCCTATCTCACAGCGAAACAGTAAATATCTCAGACCTCGCAATAGATGAACTCCCTTCCCGGATCGTGGAGGCGCAGACCTGGGATGTGGATGCCGTTTCATCTGCAACATTTACCAGCGATGCCATTCGTGAAGCGGTCAGAGATTGCCTCGCGCAGGCGGCACTCCGATGAACCATTTGCGTTGCAAAGGATATTTTGCGGTGATAGAATGGGTGAGATGAAGGGCAAGTCAAAAAATCAGCCATAGCTGCTGTTTTAAGTGCTTTTCCAGCGAAGTGCCGCAGGCATTTCGCTGGAGATTCCATATATGGCTGTATGAACTCCCTTCTATGCGCAAAAGAATATCGCGAATCCTCCAAGCAAAGGTATATGTGTTTAGTATAAAATGTGTCACTCTCATTGACAAACTCAATATGCTCAGTTATAATATACCAGCGGTATATACCATCGGTATATCAGGAGGCGTAGGAGATGGAACGAGCGGAAACTCAAAAGAAGATCCTTGAGATTGGAAAAAAAGAATTTCTGGAAAAAGGATTTAAGGACGCATCTCTGAATAAAATCGTCGCGGAGGCAGGCTTCACGAAGGGTGCATTCTACGGCTACTACCCGGATAAGACCGCTCTGTTTGAAGACCTTGTGGGCGGGACCGCAAGCGAGCTGCTCACCCGCTTCAAGGCGGCACAGGATGATTATTTTGACCTCGTCCCGGAAGGGAGAGCAAAAGACAGTCTGGAGCTTTCCACCCAACACCTGCACGAGCTTGTCGCGTTCATGTACGACCATTTCGACGAATTCAAGCTGATCCTCTGCCGGGCGGAGGGAACGGGCTATGCGGATTTCATCGAGGTGCTGGTGGAGCTGGAGGTCGATCGATCCGAAGAATACTACGCCCTCCTCAGAAAAAACGGTATGCTCTCCGGGAGCATGACTCGTCAGCTTCATCACATGATCACAAGGGCTTACTTTACGGCGGTGTGTGAAACCATCGTCCACGATATGCCGAGAGAGGAAGCCATGAAATACGTTGATGAACTGGCTATCTTTTTCCACTCCGGCTGGAGCGGACTTTTAAGGCTCGAATGAGCCTTAAAAAATAACTGCCGGTTAGTCATCTCTAACTGACGCGGCGCATCCTCCAACAAACCTATATATTTTAAGAAAGGAACACGGAATATGAGCAAACAGAAAAAAGAAAAGCAGCCGCCGGTGCTGGGCAGGCTGCTGGAATATGCCGGAGGGCATAAGTGGCTGTCCGTCTTGGGCTGCGGGCTGTCCGGCGTTTCGGCGGCGGTCGGCATTTTCCCGTTCGTCTTTGTCTGGTACGCGGCCAGAGGCATTTTGACGCCGGGAGGCGGCGTTTCGGCGGGGCTTGCCCGCTACGGCTGGTACGCGCTGGCGGCGGCACTTCTGAGCGCGGCGATCTATTTCGCTGGACTTATGTGTACGCACCTTGCGGCCTTCCGGGTGGCGACGAATATGCGAAAGGCGGCGGTCGCTCATCTCATTGACCTGCCGCTGGGGTACTTTAACGCTAACCTCACGGGGCGGCTGCGCAAGCAGATTGACGACAACGCGGCGCTGACAGAAACGCTCCTTGCCCACACCATCCCCGACGCGGTGGGCGGGATCGTAACGCCGATACTGGCGGTGGGACTGCTCTTCGTCTTTGACTGGCGCATGGGGCTTGCCTGCCTGATCCCCATGGTCATCGGGCTTGTCTGCCTGATGAGTATGATGACCGGGACGGGCATGAAGTTCTTTGAGGAATACCAGCGGGCAGGAGAGCACATTTCCGCCGAGGCCACAGAGTATGTCCGGGGCATCCCGGTGGTGAAGGTGTTCCAGCAGACGGTTTACTCCTTCAAGAGCTTTCATGCCGCCATCCTCAGCTACCGCGACCTTGCCAGTGGCTACGCCATGATGTGCCGTATGCCCTACACCCTGTTTACGGTGGTTCTGAATGCCATGTTCCTGCTTCTCATGCCCTTGGGAATGGTTCTCATCGGCGGCGCGGCAGACGGCTGGGCGGTGCTGGCCGATCTGGTGTTTTACATCTTCTTCGCGCCCCAGCTTGCCTTTATGATGGAGCGGCTGATGTACGCGGTCAACGCACAAATGGAGGCCGCCGAGGCAGTGAACAAGCTGGAGGCGATATTGAAGGAGTCGCCCCTTCCCGAGCCTGCGGCGGACAGCGGAAGCAAGCCCGCGGACAGCGGCATTTCCTTTGAGAATGTCACCTTTTCCTATGACGGCGCGGACAGGCCCGCGCTGACGAATGTGAGCTTCCACCTGCCGCAGGGGGAGGCGTGGGCGCTGGTGGGTCCCTCCGGCGGCGGCAAGACCACCATCGCCCGGCTGATCCCGCGCTTTTTCGATGTGCAGGCAGGGGCAGTGCTCCTGGGCGGACGGGATGTGCGAAGCATCCCCACCGCGGAGCTGATGGAGCAGATATCCTTTGTCTTTCAGGAGGTGCGCCTGTTTAAGAAAAGCATCCGCGACAACATCCGCACCGCTCGGCCGGACGCCACGGAGGAGGAGATATTACACGCGGCGCAGCTTGCCCAGTGCGGCGATATTCTGGAAAAGACGCCGGGCGGGCTGGACGCCGTGATCGGCGCCAAGGGCGTGTACCTCTCCGGCGGCGAGATGCAGCGCATCGCGCTGGCCCGGGCGATTTTAAAGGACGCACCCATCGTGGTGCTGGATGAGGCCAGCTCCTTTGCAGACCCGGAGAACGAGGCGAAGATACAAAAGGCCTTCGAGGCGCTGATGAAGGGCAAGACTGTGCTGATGATCGCCCACCGCCTGTCCACGGTGCGGAACATGGATCGCATCCTTGTCGTCCGGGATGGCGAGATCGCCGAGGCGGGAAAGCACGACGAGCTTCTTGAAAAGGGCGGCGTATACGCCGCCATGTGGGAGGAATACCAAAAGGCCGCGCAGTGGAAGGTGGGAGGTGCCGCATGATCGAACGCATCCGCAAAAAATACGCCATGACGGAGAAGGGCGCAAAAGACTATGTGGCCGCCGTGTTCTGGTCCGTACTGGTCAACATCAGCAAAATGCTGCCGGTGGGCGTGCTGGCCGCGGCGCTCTCCGGCATCGTAGAGGCACTGACAAACGGCACCGACCCAAGGGCGGGGCTTACGCGCTTTCTGGTCGCGGGCGTCCTTGCCCTCGCCGCGCTCTTTGTGACCTTTCTGATCCAGTACAAAGCCCTATACGAAGCCACCTACCGGGAGAGTGCCAACCGCCGCATCCGGCTGGCGGAGGTGCTGCGCCAGCTTCCGCTGTCCTTCTTCGGAAACCGTGACCTGACCGACCTGACCACCACCATCATGGGGGATACGGAGACGCTGGAAAAGGCGTTCTCCCACTTTTACCCCGCCATGCACGGCGCGCTCATCTCCACGGCGCTGATTTCCGCAGGCATGCTGCTTTACGACTGGCGGATGGCGCTGGCTCTTTTGTGGGTGGTGCCTGCGTCGCTGCTGATGGTATATCTCTCCCGGCGCATGGAAAAGCGGCATATAACGAAGGGTCTCGTCACCCGCCGCGCGGCCACCGACGCCATGCAGGAGGTGCTGGAGTGCGCGCCGGAGATCAAGGCGTGCAACCAAAAGACGCGGTATATCGCTGACCTGAACCGCAGGCTGGACGAGGCGGAGCAGGACACCATCCGGGGCGAGCTGTTCACAGGCTCCGTGGTCACGGCGGCACAGTCCTTCCTGAAGCTGGGCATCGCCACCACCGTCCTCACGGGGGTGCTGCTCATGAGCCGCGGCGACCTGGCGCTGATCCCGTTTCTGATGTTCCTTATCGCCGCCACCCGGGTATATGACCCCATCGGCTCCATGTTTGCCAACATGGCAGCGGTTTTCGCCTGCGAGGTGCGCATCGAGCGTATGCAGGAGATCGAGAGCGAAAAGCGCATGACCGGTATGACCGAATATGATCCCGATGGCTACGACATCCGCTTTGAGCATGTGACCTTTGCCTACCGGGAAAAAGAGGACGTGCTAAGAGACGTCTCCTTTACGGCGAAGCAGGGGCAGGTGACGGCGCTGGTAGGCCCCTCCGGCGGCGGCAAATCCACGGCGGCCAAGCTGGCAGCCCGTTTCTGGGACCCGGCGGAGGGAACGGTGCGGCTGGGCGGCGTGGACGTGTCCACGGTAGACGGCGAGGCGCTGCTGAAAAACTACGCCATCGTATTTCAGGATGTGGTGCTGTTTGCGGACACCGTGATGGAAAACATCCGCCTCGGCAAGCGGGACGCCACCGACGAGGAGGTGCTGGCGGCGGCGAAGGCGGCGCAGTGCGACGCCTTTGTATCCAAGCTGCCGGAGGGCTACCATACCCTGATCGGGGAAAACGGCTCCCGTCTCTCCGGCGGCGAGCGGCAGCGCATCTCCATTGCCCGCGCCATCTTGAAGGACGCGCCGGTGATTTTGCTGGACGAGGCCACGGCCTCGCTGGACGTGGAAAACGAGACGGCGGTGCAGGCGGCGCTGTCCGGATTGATCAAGGATAAGACGGTGCTCATCATCGCGCACCGCATGCGTACCGTCATGAATGCCGATCAGATCGTCCTGCTCTCCGGCGGCCGCGTGGTTGAGATGGGCTCTCCCGCGGAGCTGCTGAAAAAGAACGGCCTGTTCCGCCACATGGCGCAGCTCCAGAGCGAGAGCATGGAGTGGACGGCGTAGAAAAACCTGAAAGGAACAGGATTCTGAGTGCAATATTGGAAAACAAAGTATCGAAAACAAGGAGGCGTTTATGAAAGAAACAAATAAATGGTCTGTCAGGGATGTGATCACCACAGTGCTGCTTTCGGCAGTACTGATCGTGATCCAGCTCGTTATCAATATGGTCTGCATGGCCAACGACTTTGTCAGCATGGTGCTGTCGGTGGGGATCACCATGTTCCTCTGCGCGCCGGTCTATATGCTCATGGTCAGCCGGATCGGCAAGCGTTTTGTGACGCTGATCTATATGACGCTGCTTGGCGTGATTTTCCTGCTGATGGGAAACTGGTTTTTGCTTCCCTACTTTATCGTTACAGGCATCATCTGCGAGGTGATTCTCTGGAAGGAAGGCTCCTGCCAAAAGCCGAAACGGCTAACTGCCGCCTGGACGGCGGCGAGCCTGCTGTACAACGGGGTCAATCTGCTGCCCATCTGGTTCTTCTGGGACACCTACTACGATTTTGCGCTGGCAAGCGGCATGGAGCAGAGCTACATCGATTCCTATGTGCGTTACTACACCTCTCCCGGCTGGCTGGCCTTTATTCTGCTGTTTACGACGCTGATGGGCTTTTTAGGCTGCATGGTGGGCAGTCGGCTGATCCGCAGGCATTTTCAGAAGGCCGGCGTTCTATGAGAGCGGACGCATCCTTTGCGGTGCCGGTCAAGCTGTGGGCGCTGCTGTGCGTCTTTGCCGGAGTAACCATCGGCGGGAATGTGCTGCTCACCTGCATCCTGACCGGCGGCGCGCTTCTTTATCTCGTCTTACAGAGAAATTTCCGCCTTGCCGCGTCCTATGGCTGCTTTTATCTGCTGCTGGCGCTGCTGCTGTACGGTATCCGCTTCCACGGGCTGCACATGCCGGTCTTTTCGGAATTTTATGTTCTGATGTTCTGGAATCTGTCACCGATCTTTCTGGTGTCATGGGATCTGATCACCACGCCGCCGGGGATGCTCTCCGCGTTTTTATCCCACCTCCGTATGCCCACCCCGTTCATTCTCGGGCTTCTTGTGGTCTTTCGCTTCTTCCCCACCATGCGGACGGAGCTGAAAGGCGTAGGCAGGTCGATGAAAAACCGAGGGCTGACCGCGGCGGGGCGGCTGCTCACACATCCCATGCAGAGCATGGAGTATGTGTTGGTTCCGTTTCTCCTTCGGGTGTTGCAGCTTGCCGATCAGCTTTCCGTTTCCGCCGTTGCAAGAGGCGCGGAACGTCCGGGCGTGCGCGGCAGCTATTATGAGAAAAGGGGCGGGGCGCGGGATCACATCGCGGCAGCCGCATGTGCGCTGGTCACGGCTTCCTATTTGGTTTTGGAAAGGAGCATGGCATGATCGAGCTTACACGCGCTTCTTTTCAATACGAAAACTCAGACAGAGGCGTACAGGACATTTCCCTCTCGGTAAAAGGCGGCGAATGCGTCGTGCTGACGGGGCTCTCCGGCTGCGGCAAGACCACCGTGACAAGGCTTGTCAACGGGCTTGCGCCATCCTATTACCCCGGAGCCTTCAGCGGAAGCGTGAGGATAGACGGCAAGGACATATCAAGGCTTTCCACATGGGAGATCGGGCGTTTGGTGGGAAGTGTTTTTCAGGACCCCAAAAGCCAGTTCTTTTCCTCCGAGCTTGCCGGAGAGGTGGCCTTTCCCTGCGAGAATTACGGCCTGTCCGCCCGGGAGATACGGGAGAGGACGGACGCCGCCATAGAGGCGTTGAAGCTGTCCCATTTGAAAGACAGGGCAGTTGACGTCCTCTCAAGCGGAGAAAAGCAGCGGGCGGCCATTGCGTCCGTATATGCCATGAAGCCAAAGATCTTTGTGTGCGACGAGCCGACGGCCAACCTCGACGCCGCCGGGACGCGGCAGCTTGCGCAGACCCTTCGGCAGCTCAAGGCACAGGGCTTTACCCTGCTCATCGCGGAGCATCGGATCGACTGGCTGATGGGGATCGCAGACCGGTTTTTATATCTGCGGGACGGCAGAATAGCGGCCGAGTATACACCGGAGGATTTGATCCTTCTGCCGGAAGCAGACATCTTGGGCATGGGTCTGCGCTCTCCGCACGAAGAAAAGTGTCTTCCCGCTCCCTTCGTATTGGACGAAAGCCCTGCCGTCTTGAAGACAGCAGGGCTCTCGAAAAGAATACGCAAGGAAGTCATTTTCGATGATATTTTCCTCGCCTTTCCGAAAGGCAAGGTGACCGCCATAACGGGGCAAAACGGCGCGGGGAAAACCACCCTTGCGCAGACCCTCTGCGGGCTGGCAAGGCAGACAAGGGGACATATCCTGATAGACGGGAAAAAGGCAAGAGCGGCCGTCCGGCGCAGGGAGATCTATTACTGCGGCAACGACACGTCAACACAGTTTTTTACGGCAAGCGTGGCGGAGGAGCTGCTGCTGAATACCGAATTGACAGAAGAAAACAAAGACCGTGCCAGACACTTGCTGAAGGAATTTGGCCTTTACGAATACAGGGCTGCGCACCCGTCCGCCCTGTCCGGTGGGCAGAAGCAGCGGCTTGCCATTGCCTGCGCCATCTTTTCCGGCCGCAGGATATTGATACTCGATGAGCCCACCAGCGGCCTTGACGGGCAGAATATGCGCCTGATCGCGGAAAGGCTGAGAAGCGAAGCACGGAACGGCAGAACCATTCTCGTGATCACCCACGACAGGGAACTGATCGAGAGCTGCTGCGATAACGTTGTGGAGGTCGGTACAAAGCCCAGCGAGGTACAGTGAACACCTTTTGCCATTGAGCCAAAGCGGGTCAAATGCACGAATGTTACTTTGCGTTGCTTGCCGCACCGGTGTTGTTGCTGCTTATACTATCGTAATCGAAACGCGGCACGGAATTTCCGGTTGATGCAGCCCACGCTGCCTCAGTTCACAAACGATGCGTTACCCAGCCGGTAGTACCGGCAGCCGTCCTCCTCGTACCATTCAAACGTACCCACCACGGTGATCTCTGCCCCCAGCTCTGGATACTCATCGGGATAGACGGGCTTTCCGGCGAGGGCAAACTCCAGCCCCTGTGCGCAGCAGGCGGTGGCGTCGGCGATCATGCAGGCGAAGAACATTTTGTCCGGGATAAAAGCACCGTTTTCGTCGGTGGCCTGGTATATGGTGAACTGCCCCTGCATTTTGACGGTTTTTCCTATGTAGTTATCCGGGAAGGAGATCATGCTGTTGACCTCAGAATAGACCATGATGCCGCTGAGTGTGGTCAGGTCAATGTCGACCGCGGCGGTGCCTTCTGCATCCTCCGCAGCGGGCTTTTGCACGGTATCCTCATGGCCGCAGGCGGCGAGAGTGCAGAGCAGCAGGGCTGCCAACAGCACGCAAAATAGTTTTTTCATCTGCGAACACCTCCCAATACCGTGCCTGCCAGCCATGACAGACCGAAAGCGCCGATCTGAACGGCGACGATGGTGGAGCCTACCGGCGTACCGGCGAGAATGGACGCCAGAATACCGAGCAGCGCACAGAAAACCGAAAGGACTGCCGCGCAGATGGTCACGCTGCGAAAGCTCTTGAACATCCGCATGGCGGACAGCGCCGGGAAGATCACCAGTGCGGAGATCAGCAGGGAACCCACAAGGTTCATCGCCAGCACGATGATGACCGCAACGACGACGGCGATCAGCAGATTGTAAAGCCCCGCCCTCGTGCCGGTCGCCCTTGCAAAGCTCTCGTCAAAGGTCACGGCGAAGATCTTATTGTAGAATAGGATGAACACCGCCACGACCAGCACCGACATTCCCACGCACAGCCATACCTCTGCGGGGGACAGCGTCAGAATGGAGGTGGAGCCGAACAGCGTGCTGCACACATCGCCCGAAAGATTGGACGAGGTGGAAAAAATGTTCATCAGAAGATAGCCGACGGCCAGCGAGCCTACGGAGATCATGGCGATGGCGGCATCGCCCTTGATCTTCGTGTTCTGTCCGGTGCGCAGGAGCAGCACGGCGCTGAGGATGGTAATGACCATGACAAGGGGCATTTTGTTGGTGATCTGCAGCACGGCGGCAATCGCCATTGCGCCGAATGCCACATGGGACAGACCGTCACCAATGAAGGAAAACCGCTTCAGCACCAGCGTCACGCCCAGCAGGGAGGAGCAAAGCGCGATCAGCACACCGACAATGAGCGCATAGCGGACAAAGGGATATGCCCAATAGAGAGACAGCTTTTCCAAGATAGCAGTCATTGGCTGTCACCGCCCTTCTTCACGTCAAACAGCCGTCCTTGCGGGCTTTGGAGATAGTCCGCCCTTGTCCCAAAGAAAACGGTGTCGCCAATATGCAGAATATGGCTGGCGTATCGGACGGCGGCAGCCACATCGTGAGAAACCATGATTACGGTGATGCCGTCCTCACGGTTGAGCTTTTCGATGAGCGTATACATTTCCGCCGTCACCTTGGGGTCAAGTCCCGAAACAGGCTCATCCAGAAGCAGCATTTTTTGCGTGGCGCACAGCGCGCGGGCGAGCAGCACCCGCTGCTGCTGTCCGCCGGACAGCTCGCGATAGCACCGCCTTGCAAGTTGTGTAATCTGCATTTTCTCCATGGCGTCCACCGCAAGCTTCTTTTCTTTTTTGTTATAAAAAGGACGGCTGCCGCAGCGTCCCTGGCATCCGGAGAGAACGATCTCTCTCACGGCTGCCGGGAAGTCCTTTTGTACCACTGTCTGCTGCGGCAGATAGCCGATCTCGTTTTTCCTCAGCCCATCGCCCGTCAAAATTCTGCCGCTGATGGGGGCCTGCAAGCCGAGGATCGTTTTCATAAGGGTACTCTTGCCGGAGCCGTTTTCCCCTACGATGCAGAGATAGTCGCCTGCAAGGAGCTCAAAGCTGAGGTCTTGGAGAACGGGCCGTCCATCGTAGCCGGCACAAAGATTTTGACAAGTGAGCTGAGCCATAGACCTACCTCCTTACCCCAACGCTTCCTTCAGCACGGAGAGATTCTTCTCCATAACGGAAAGGTATGTAGCGCCGTTTGCCACGTCCTTGGAGGTGGTGGACTGCATGGAATCCATGGTCAGCACCTTCTGATTCTTCCCGGCGGTGTTCTGAACGATGGTTTCCGCGATCCTGTGCTGTGCGCCCTCGATGGTCAGCACGCAGGGAAGTCCCAGCTCATCCACCTTCTTAGCAAGGAACGAAACAGTTTCAAAGCTGGCCTCGGCCTCGGCGGAGCAGCCCGCAAAGGCGGCGTAGTAGCGCAGACCGTAATCGTCCACCAGATAACGGAACGGGAAACGGTCGCCAAACAAAACGGTCTTATGGGTCGCACCGTCCACAGCCGCCTTATAGTCTGCGTCAAGAGCAGCCAGCTTGTCCCTATACGCCGCAGCGTTGGCGATATAGGTGTTCTTGTTGTCCGGGTCGATGGCACACAGCGCATCCGCAAGCGTCACGCAGAGTGTCTGGGCGTTCTTCAGGGACAGCCAGACATGCTCGTCCTTTTCCTCCCCATGGTCATGCCCCATCAGCTCATCAAGGATGTCCTCTATGGAAAGCGCGTCCTTCACAAAAAACGGATTGGTCTTGGCGCTCATCAGCGCATCGAAGCCGGCGTTGCCGAAATAGATATGGAAATGCTCCGCCTCGCCCGGCTCGTGACCGTGGTCGTTGAACTGCACATATTTGGGCGCATCGGCACTGGTGGTTTCGAACTGATAGCGGACGCTGCGGATCTTGCCTTCGTCATCCAGCTTCGGCTGATAACCGGCATAGGTGTATTCAGCGGAAACGGTTTTTCCGTCTGCATAAGTGAAGGTGATCGTGTTCCCATTGATAGAGATCTTCTCGGCGTCGCATTGCCACGAAGCCTTAAACTTCTCCAAATAGGTGTCCTTTGTGGTCGAGCTGTCCTCGTCCTCCTCCGCCCTGTGTTGGCAGAATTTGTCCAGGTCGCCGTTCAGCAGATAGGGGTGCAGGGACTTCCACGCACCGGCGAAATCCGAGAGGGTGCGATCCCTGATGTCATCCTCCGTGAGCTGTTCATCGTGGCTGTGACCGTGGTCGTGACCGTCCTCCTGCATACCCTCAACGGTCTCCTCCGCTTTCACGGAATCACCCAGCACCTCCAGCAGATTGATGACCTTCATATTCTTGTTGGCGGCGTTTTTCAGAGCATTTTCCACCCAGCCGTCGGACTCGCCGCCCACATAGACGAAGAGGTCGCAATCGGAGATCCTGACAATATCATCGGCGGTGGGCTGATAGCTGTGCAGGTCAACGCCGTTATCCAGCAGCATGGTGACCTCGGCGTTATCCGCCTTGTCGCCCAGGATCGCCCTGACCCAATCGTATTCGGGGAAGATGGTCGTGACGACCTTCAATTTGCCGGCTTTTCCGGTATCCTTCGGCTTTCCGCAGCCGGCAAGGACGCCGGCCAGTATCATTAGCGCAAGCAGCAGCGCAGTTATCTTTTTCATAGGCTATATGTACCTCCAGATTATGATAAGAACGTAAAAATGGGCGCAAAAATACAAGGGTGACGGCAACGCCGCGAAAGCCTATCCGAAAACGGATAGACTTCGCCCTTGTAAAAATCCTGTTTTTAATTCGAAAGCTTTACCTTGAGAGCAACAAGCGTCAGTGTGCCGTTCATCTCTGCGCAGGGCAGGATCGCCCTGCACACGGTATATGTAAACGCAGCGGAGATCGCCGCGGCAGCACCGGCAAGCCCCAGAGATTTCAGCAGATTCTCGCAGACGCCGATCTGATGGCAGATGGCGCAGTCCTCGCCGGAGCAGTTGTGGTTGGCTTCGACCGCAATGTAGACAGCGGAGGACAGCATGACAGCCGCCAGCACGGCTGCCAGCAAGCCTGTGATCAAACGAAATTTCTTTGTCATAGCCTGTCCTCCTTCCAAATATTATTCTTCCCGGCAGTCCGCGCAGGTGCCATAGAGAACTGTGTCGGCGGCGTCCAGCGTGAATTGTTCACTCTGCGCCAAATGCTTTGCAAACAGGGCGGCGTTGCCGCTTGCCATGTGAAAGGTCCTGCCGCATTTTACACAGCTCATGTGCAGCGCACCCTTGCAGCTTTCGGCGTCAAGGTACTGATAGTAGACCTCCCGCGTGCCGCTCTTGCTGCTGCGCCGCACTTTTTCTTCCGCCTCTAACTGTGCAAGGTTTCGATACACGGCGCTGAGGCTGATCTTTTCATCCACCAGCGCGTCCGCAATTTGCCGTGCGGACAGCAGCTCATCCGGGTGCCGGCTCAAATAGGCAAGCAGAGCCTTCCTCTGCCGTGTGCTGTAACTGGACAAGTCACCACGCCTCCAATTTGCAATTCATTTGCAATTTAGCATAACACGACGCCGCCCTGATGTCAATATGCAAATTCGTCGCAAATTAACCGTCAACGCGGATAGTGCCTGCTCCGCCGAAATGGGCTGCGGCAGAGCTGAATGATCCGCGCTCTGTTTTCGGCGGCGAAAAGGCAGCGGCAAATGCCAGGTGAAAAAGCGGTAGAAAAACCTGAAAAGATATGCTTCACACTTATCAAACCCCAAAAGCACCTTCAGAGTAAAAGGCTTTCATTACGAACAGCAGCTGACCCTCCGTATGCACTGAAGCATACGGAGGGTCAGCTGGCTTGTGTGGCCTGCTCAATCGAACAGGGGCTTTCTTTTCTGCTGCGTCAACATATCCGTGCCCGGCCTATCCCTCAAACAAATTCAGGATGTATCCGTAGCCCTCGGCCTCCATCCTCGCGTAAGGCACGAAGCGGAGGGCGGCGCTGTTGATGCAGTAGCGCACACCGTTGGGCGACTCCGGGTCGCCGGTGAACACATGACCCAAATGGGAGTCACCGGCGCGGCTGCGCACCTCTGTGCGGCGCATGCCGTGGCTCAAGTCCTCCCGTTCCACCACGGCAGGGCCCTCGATGGGCTTTGTAAAGGCAGGCCAGCCGCAGCCGCTTTCAAACTTATCCGTAGAGGAGAACAGCGGCTCGCCGGTGACGATGTCCACATAGATGCCCTTTTCGAACTTGTCCCAGAGCTCGCCCGTGAAGGCGTGCTCCGTGCCGCTCTCCTGTGTGACGCGGTACTGCTCCGCCGTCAGCGTGTCCCGGATGGTCTCCGCCGCGGGCTTCCGGTAGTCGCCCGGATCGATGCGAAGCCTGGAGAACAGCTCCATCTCCGCCCGGGGGATGTGGCAATAGCCGTTGGGGTTCTTTTCCAGGTAGTTTTGGTGATATTCCTCGGCGGGATAGTAATTCCTCAGCGGACCGATCTCCACAAAGAATTTCTCGCTGCGGCCCCGCTCGATGTCCGCGATGCGCTCCACCGTTTCCCTGGCTTTGTCGTTGGTGTAGTACACGCCGGTCTGATACTGGCTGCCCCGGTCGTTGCCCTGCCGGTTCTGCACCGTGGGGTCTATGACATAGAAGTAAGCCAGCAGCAGGGCATCCAGGCTCACCTGCTCAGGGTCATACTCCACCCGAACGGTCTCCCGGAAGCCGGTGTCGCCCTTGCAGACGGTCTGGTAGGTGGCATCCGCCTCGCAGGTACCGTTGGCGTAGCCGCTCTGGGCGTCGATGACGCCGGGGATGGATTGCATCAGCTGCTCCATGCCCCAGAAGCAGCCGCCTGCCAGATAGATGACATTTTCCGTGGTGTCCATATACATACCCTCCTCGCCGGACATATCCGAGGATTGTCCGGCCATGTCCGTTCCCTGCGTGTCCTTTTCCCGCGGTATACGCTGCCGTTCTGCGGCGCAGCCGC